>OHOZ01000007.1_pt1 | contig 144582 bp, 203 predicted proteins | sample 1569931 | NCBI WGS metagenome assembly OHOZ01 (sample SAMEA3879572, study PRJEB24766) | human gut metagenome | biome: human-associated habitat; feature: feces | place: USA | collected 1985/1987
GATCAGCCGTTTTACGCAGAAACATCACAAAGCTTTCTCGCCGCTCAATCCGATCCCAGTAGCGGTCGCTGCTTCCTGCACAGTGATGGAGCGCGCGCCCCTCGGTAATAATGTCCAGAATGCCGCTTGGCACCACTACCATGTAATCCGCATCGGCGTACTCATATTTCGCTTTGATTTCCTGACAGATGGCATTAACATGGGGGAATTTCTCCTCCATCTCCTCGGCCTGCAGTTCAATATCCTTCTCCTGACATTTGAGCACCAGATCATCGTGGCGCCGCCGCAGTTTTCTGGTGCGATATACGATCTCATCATATACATTCATGTGCAATTTCTTTGCCATGGAAAGATAATCCTCCCAGGTACGCAGTACCTCATGACTGTTTCGCCGGAAAGATGGCATCTGACGCCGCACATAGTTGTAGACCTGCACCATGCTCATGCGGTCAGCAATGAACTGGACATCCCCAGGCTCAATATCCTGCTGACACATCCACAAAAGGACATTATCTGGGATTTCCCTGTCGGTGCCCTTTTCATATTGCAGCCACCGCAGCAGGTCGCAGCCTCCATTATGGAACCGAAGGCGCTGAAACCGCCTGCTGTCAAGGCCCAAGGCTTTAATCAGACTCCCTGTGCTACGGTTTTTGATAAGTTCACTGACCATTCCGCAGGAGCTGAAACATTCTCTGGTAAGCTTCGGCAGGTTTACCTTGCTGATCTGTTCCATTTGCGGTATCCGTTCGAGCACAGCCAGATATTTTTCCGGATCAACGCTTTTCTGCTTCCGAATCCAGTTGACGAGCCCTGTGCATCGAAGTTCCTGCTGTTCCAAAGTTGGCAGTGTTTTGCCATAAACCCGTCCATCATGCGAACCAGACCAACTATAAGAACAGGGGCTTCCGGAAATCCAGCGCATATTTCGCTGTTTATACAGACCCCAATAGTAGGTTCTTGGTTTTCTTTCCCGGTCATAAATCGTGCGCCGGATTTCCTGACAATAAAGCTTGGAGTTTGGAAGGCTTTCTTTCCCATATGTCCGGTCAGCCTGAAATTCACGAACTACAAAGCCGTCTTTGCATCGCTGGATCAGGTAGGCAAAATGTTTTTCTGTCTGCATATACCCCGCTCGTCCATAGGCTTTGAATACTACCGGATGCCGGCAGCAAATACAGCGGCCCTGTTGATTGTGATGGGGATTTACTTTGATCGGCACTTCCTTTTCGCAGTAGGTACAGTAACCTGTTTTGGCGCCGCCCTTTTTATAGTGGTAGTAAATGTAATTTTGCCGAATGGCAACCTTATCCACCCAGCGGCTCCAGTCCTTTGGAAGCTCCGGCACCTGTTCCATATCCTTATCCCATGGGTCAGTTTCCCGCCGGTGCCGCTGTTCGAGCTGTTCATCACGCACATCCCGCTGAAACTGCCGGATTGCCTCTACCGCTTTTTTATTGATGTTCAGATATGCCTGTATAGATGTCTCATCTTCATCACTGATCCAGTAGGCTTTGGTATACCAGTATTGCCGCTTCCAGTCCAGTCTGTCCAGCTTGGATTCGCTCCATTTCTGTATCAGGCTGTTATAGGTAATAAACTGCCGCTTTTCTTTATCCAGATACACTTCATAGGCCGGATTACTCCCATCCAGGCGAAGATGCTCCGGGAAAAAGAAAGCCACCTTCAATATCCCATCCTGTTTGATACATCTTAGATAGGTATAATACTCACAGACTTCCCGAACATATCCGTAGTCAGTTTTTTCCTTTCTTGGCAGGTCTGAAGCCGCGATTTGCTTCATTTCATCCGTCGCTGTCAGCTTGGGAAGTGCCATCAGGGCTCTTTTTTTCATCTCAATTCACCATCCTCTTTGTCAAATCTACGCTATACCACACATCAGGCAGTAATGTAACGCCGTCAATCCGGCCCACTGCAACCTGTACGATACTTTCCGAATCCGGTGCTTCCTTCGCAAAAGCAAGGATGTCTCCCAGTCTGCCGGTGGCAACGGGGTCTTTACCCCGTACCACCGCATAGCCGCAGTTCGCCATTGCCCGGTTGGCTGCCACATGGGAGCTCCACACCCTGCGCGGATGATCTGCCATGTAGGCCAAACCATGTAAAAACAGCTCCTCTTTGGTGAGCCGCTTAATCACAGTCAGCTCCGTACAGGCGATTTTGGAGTCATGCTCATCTTCATCGATGTCGCCGCCGGCGTTGACAATATAATATTCCGAATGCTCCAGGCTGGAATAATAACTAAGGCAGTCGAGCGGATTTTCCGCGCAGTGAAATCCATTTTCCCTGCAATTTGCTTTTTCAGTCGTATTGAGCCCCATCACAAACTGATAGCCACGGCATATCAGCCCGGGGCGAAAACCCTTATAAGCAATCATTCTTCATTTTTCCTCCTTTGCCGGCTCAGCCTGCCTTTGCCATCCCAAAATCCAGCAGCGACATCTGCCCATCCTGAGAAGGCTTTTTTTCCTCCTGCTTGGGTGCCGCCTTGGGTTCCGTCTTTTTCTTCTCTGCCGCCTTCTTGGGTTTGCTCTTTGCAGAGGACTTCCCAGCATACGGCTTGGGAACAAACTTCTCCTCATCCTCATGGTCTTCCTTGGCATCAGGGTCACGGAAATAATCTTCTGCCCACTGATAGCACATATCATCCGGCACATCGCAGCCATATGTCTGCTGTCCGGGACCAGGGCGGGTTCCGCTTGCTTTTAGTTCATCCTGCACATAATCCCATGCCTTTCGGTTGATGTACTGGAAACAGCGGATCATGTTCTTTTTCGGATGCATCGTCAGACGGGCAAACGCCGTATCTTCCATACAGAGCATCTGGATATGCTCGGACACACATTCCTTCATATTTCGCCGTGTCAGTTTTTCCACATCGGTACTCACCCTCTGGGTAGAGGCCGCGATTACTTCTTCATCACTCATCGCTTCCAGACGGGCGATTTGCTCCTGCTCCGCGGCTTTCTTCGCCTGCTGTTTGGCGTCAAATTCCGCTTTGCGCTGGGCTTCAGCCGCCTCATGCTCCGCACGCTTTTTTTCTTCATCTTCTGCGGCGGGCGGTTGTGCCGAATTCCCCTCCTCAGCAGACTTCTCTTCCCCAGCAGGCGCTACTTCATCCGCAGGTTCCTCCTCTGCATCAGCCAAAGCAGTCTCACCGGCAGAAACCGAAGCCGCCGATACTGGGACAGTGTCTGTACCTACAGGCGGCACAGGCAAAGATTCCATCTCCTCCAGCTCAAAGGCTTCATCATCCTCAAAGGCTGCAGACGAATCGAACATACTGTTTTGCTGCTCCATTGCTATTTCTGAAAAAACACCCATTGTAAAATCTCCTTTCGCAAAAAATGGCATGGAGTAGGCCGTTATGACCCTTTCCATGCCATTGTGTGTTGCTCACAGCACATATAAAAGTGTGCTGAAGCTGTCAAAACAGTAGCAGACCACGCCAGTATACTGCCTTGACCATTCCTTGATTTTGTCCTGCACCTCCTGCGCAGTCTTTTGATTGCTCATGTTCCAGGGTGGAGGTACCGTTACGGTAAAGTAGCCATTCTCCAGACAACTTCTGACATCTGCCGGAAGATTGGAGCACTGCTCATACAGTGCTGTAATCTGGCTTTTCTTCTTTTCTGCAATACGCATCTGACCCCTATCCCTTCATTCCTGTTTTTGAGCAGGCTCCGGAAGTCTTTTACACAAGAATGGGGAGAAGCGTACCGGCGCAAAATCCCGGCAGTCATTCACATAGAAGTATGTGCGTTTGCCTTGGCAGTCCAGTTCCACCACATCAGATGGAGCCAACGGACGACCTCTGTAATCTTCCGGCAAATGCTCATTAAAGTCCAGGAACAGGCGCCCCAGCACTTCCATGTCATTCTGCCCCTTTGGGCAACAGACCTCTGCGATCCATACCGTCTGATAGACGGCGGCAGGCGGCTGTTCATATCCAGCCTTACGCAGCGCATCCAGCTGCTTGAACGCGAAAGGTACCGTCTGTGTCTCACCCAGGCAAAGCTGGTAAATGCAAAATCTCCGGAAAACTCTCTGGCTGTCCAGAATATCCTTCAGCGCCCGATTGCCCTGAGCAAGAAATATCTGATACTCTTCCTTTGTCAGCCCCAGATACTCTGTCAGATCCAAATCTTTCTCCGCTCTGGTGTGCCAAAGCTCGACGCAGCCATCTATATAGGTAAAGTCACACTTACCGCACAGATATTGCTGCTTAAAATTCATTCTCTGCACCTCCTTTTCCTTCTGTTCTTTCTCCCGAAGGGCAAGCTGCCAATCATCAAACCCTTTATAATTCGGATTCCAGGTCAGCCGACGACATGCCATTCCATTTTTTCGGGCCATCAGATAGATCTTAGATGCCCCGTTGGAGGTCATTTGGTTACTGTACTTATCCATATCATGAGCCTCAATGATCTCCTCAGTGCCATTCTGTGCCAACAGTGCAAACAGCGTATCCAACTGGCTTGTGTTGTTTGCGCCGGCAATCGCCGCAAAAGTCCGGTTTGTCAGGCAGTGCGAGATGTCTGCTTTCAGCAGTCCCTCAATGACATAGACCACTCGAGCAGATGGATGGCCGATAAAATGTACCGGGCTCCCGGATGTGACGCCCATATTTTTGGACGAGGACGAAAACCAGATGTATTTGGCTCCTGACTTATCCGGTGGATCATCTTTTTGCTTGAGCGGACTATCCAAAAGTATCTGCAGGCCATGTATCATACCGTCGTATCCCACAGCCGGAATCAAAATCCCTGCGTTTTTTCGGTAGAAGTTCATGGTCCAGCGCCCGCTGTCATCCAGATAAAAGCCGGGCACCCCCTCCACCTTGCATCCCTGTTTCATCAGCCGCTCGGTAATGGAGCGGCAAAGGAATGGGGGTGGAGTGCTCTTGAACCCAATCCGGTCGATCTGTTCATCCGACAGTCCCCGTTTGGGGGAGCGCAGATGGTTGCGGTGGGCAAGCTGAAGAGGCAGCATAGCGAGCAGCAGCGAAAGCGTTTGATGAATTTCCTGTCCGCTGGCCCGTTCTGCTTGCTGCACTGTTTTTAGTTCGCCCCTCCTCTCATATCCGGCAAGGTCGGTCTGAGTCCCCGAAACCGGGGACCCAGTGCCAGCCTGCTGGTTTCCTGCCATCTCATATCCAGAGTTCGGCCGTTCCCTGTGAAAATCGTTGCACAGGGCTTCTCCTATCTCCCAATACGCATCGGATGTAGTCGTATTGTTTAGCCGCGCATAAAGCGCAAGCATACCGCCATGCTCATCACAATAATTGCACCGCCAGACATTTTTGACGAAATTCACATTCATCTTACCGCGGCGGTCACCACAAAACGGGCAATCCACATATACACTGTTTGCCTGTCGGCGTCTGATTCGTAGATGTAGAAGTTCCACTACATCCATAATACCGAACGGAAAATCTCCTGGATATGAGTCCATCTGTTCTCCCTCCCTTCTTGGCCCCATAGATGGGGCTGCTTATCATCCGGCTTTCTGTGCGGCCATACCATCGAGCATGATCTGCGCCGCAGCACGAACGATATTGTTGGTGCTCTTGTTGCCGGGGGTGAGGTAGAATTTCAGACTCACCGGACGCTCCTTGGCAACTGTTGCCATGGTCTTTCCTTTGCTCAGACCGCTATCCACCACCACATTCTGCGCTTCTTCAAAGGTCATTACCTTCAAGATGTCTTCTACCGGAGTGCTCTCCGTATAAGAAGGCGCCACAGGCTGATCGGGTGCTTCCTGTTGGACAACAGGCGCCACAGGCAGTTCTTCCGGTTCATCCGATTGGAATACGGAGGCGGCCGGCTGCTCAGACGCATCATCCTGTTTTGGACTGCTATCCAATGTAACCTCGCGGCTCGGTACCGGCAGCTCCATATTGGGAGCATTCTCCTCTACCTTGCCGGCAGGCAGTGTATCCATATTCTCCTTCTCTTCTGCAACCATCTGTTGGACAACTGGCTGTACCGGAGAAACCGGGGGCTGTTCATTCTGAACCGGCTTTGCCGCAGGTTTCTGAATAGGCGCCGGACGAGCAGGAGCATTACGGCCCTCTACGGCGTTCTGAGGCGCTCTTTCCGGCCGGGCATGAACTTCCCCGCCAGATTGCCGCAGCGCCGCTCCAGGGGCTTCTACGGGCCTCTGCGCCGCATTTGGCATCGGTTGCCGGATAGGAGCCGTCCCGGAAAGCGGAATACTGCTTCCAAACACCTTGCCCGTACTGTCAACAGCGACATCGGCAAACTGCAGACCGAAACCGGCATCCGACAGCGCAGCACTCAATGCCTCATCCTGGGCAGCCTGTACATAGTCGGTACCTTCTTCTGCACTGTGTTGCGAGATGTAACTACTGATAGGCTCTGCATCACTGCGGTCCAGATAGACTCTGGCCTCCATAATCGCAAGCTGTTCCGTGATTCGCAGGGTAGTCAGTTTCATGCGGCCCTGGGGGTGACGCAGGCGAAACCACAGCTTCTGATAGGGCAATTCCAACTGCAGCATTTCCTCATTGGTTTTTCTGGACACCTTATGGCGCAGAAATTTGAGCGGGTCAAAGCCCTGCACCTTGTTCAGTTCTGCCACTGCCGGAATTGTTTTGTACATCATAGGCATCGGATTACTTTTTTCGTTCATGTTGGAAACTCCTTTCTGACATAAAAATAGGAGACGCCAAGTGCTATTTCTGCATCTGACCTCTCTTTTTTAACTTGCGTTCTTTAATTGTTCTTCCAACGCAGCCGGAATGGGGATACCGGCTTTCTTTGCGTAGGCTTTGAAATACATCTGAATACGCATACCTAGCAGCGTATTCCGCTTGCCGATCTCATTACGATGGATTGCCATAAACAATACCTGTTTCTGCCCAATCAGAACCACCCGCTTTTTGGCACGCGTGATTCCGGTGTAGAGCAGATTACGGTACATCATGATGGTGTGCGCTTTGAGCAGCGGCATAATAACGGTCTCATACTCAGAGCCCATAGCCTTGTGGATCGTAGTAGCATAAGCCAGATCCACATTGCTCAAATCATCTACGCCGTATTCCAGTGTTCTGCCAGCGCCAAAATCCATGCCGATTTTTTTACCCTGGTCAGTGTCTTTAATATACCGGATGAAGCCCAGATCTCCATTAGAGACCTTTTCTGTGTTCTTGGTCTGCATGATGCGGTCATTGACCCGGAATATCCTGGGGCCAAACTTGATTTCTTCCTCCGCAGAGCGGAATGGGTTGACCAATTCACGAATGGTTTCATTCAGCTGTTCCGACGATGCGGCGCCTTCTGAACGGAAAGGTGAAAGAATCTGCACATTCTCAATGCCACTCTCCTGTATCTCCAAACAATACCGTTCTGTAATCTTTTCAGCGGTGTCTTCCTGACTATCACCAGACACGAAAACAAAGTCCGGTCCATAAAACAGTTTGGTATTGCCCTCGTTGATAAATTTGGCGTTATAGGCAATCAGACTGTCCTTCGACTGACGGAAAATCTGATCCAGCACCGTTACCGGGACGATTTGGGTCTCGATGATCTCACGAAACACATTTCCGGCTCCTACGCTCGGAAGCTGATCTGGGTCGCCTACCAGTACGATTCTGGCATTTGCCTTCATGCGCTCAAAGAATTTCTCGGCAAGCCACATATCCACCATGGAAAACTCATCCACAATGATTAAATCGGCCGACAGTGGCTCTGACTTTCTGTTCCGGCTACCCTCATCCTCTTCACTGGTCAGTCCCAGACCACTGTGTAATGTTCGGGCATCCTCAAAGCCGGTACTCTCCGACATCCTGCGGCTTGCCCGACCGGTAGGCGCCATAAGAGCAATTTTGCCATCAGGGTGCAGCCGCCGGTAAACCTCAAGTATCGTCCGCAGCACTGTTGTTTTACCAGTACCAGGAGAACCCGTAATCACTGACAAGCCATGCCTAAATGCAGCATAGACCGCAGCCTCCTGCTGTGCAGACAGGCGCAGTCCCATTTCAACCTTGACCTGTTCCAGCACCGGCGCAATATGCTCTACTGGCATCTGGGTGACCAGACGCTGGGCGATCCGGCGCGCCGTTTCATCCTCTTGGGCAAACACTCTGGGAAGATAGATATTATCCTTCACGGAAACGATTGCTCCATTCAGGATCATTTCCTGCATCATATCCCTGACTTCCTGCTGATGCAGGCGAAGCTCCGGTACAGGTATCTTCTCATTGAGCAGTTTCAGCGCTGATTTCTCCAGTTCTTCAGAACTGATGTACAGATGGCCTCGTTTACTCTTGCCCTCATCCAGCGCACAAAAGACAGCCCCTTTGATACGCATGGGGTCATGGAGATCGCCCCCGCTCTTTTGTACGATTGCATCTACCCGCCGAAATCCAAAGCCGGAGATCTGGCAAAGCTCAAATGGGCTCTTTTCCAAAATCTCTACGCTGGTCGGGCCGAAATATTGATATATTTTCAATGCCGTCTTGGGAGTAATCTTAAACGGTGCCAGCAAGGTCATAATTCCTTGGAGCATACGGTTTTCTGCATAAGAAGCTTTGATGTCCTCCAATTTATTTTCCGTAATGCCCCGGATCTCCAACAGCCGCTCCGGCTGGTGTTCCAGAATATCCAGTGTGTCCACACCGAACCGCTCCACAATGTCTGCGGCAGTTTTGGGACCAATCCCTTTGATAAGCCCGGAGGCAAGGTAGCCCTCTACGCCGTTTTTTGTTCTGGGCACAATTTCACGCCACTGCTCCACCTGGAGCTGGACACCATACTTGCCTTTTGCCCATTCACCATCCAGTTCCAACTCTACCGCATCTGTCCGTGGAATCTCATACCCCACAGCTGTAAAGCGGATCAAATGGTCTTTGTACCGCCTGTTTGACCTGGCCTCAGCTGGCACACTCTGGTCTGCGGTTTTTACACTGATGATACAAAACTTATTGGCAGGATTATAAAAAATCGTCCCGTCGTAGGTACCAATACAATTCATCCTTTTTCACCTCACTAAGCGGCCTCCATAATCGAGGCTCTAACACTGAACCGTCTGGATTCGGATACTGTAACAAACTGCTCGTAAATATCCGGATGCTCCAGTTTCAACCGAAGCAGGTTATCCTTGTCGATGACGGACTTGCGAACAGGGGTATAGGTAACCGTATAGTTCACTCCCTCCTGCTCACAGACTGCAGTGCAGCTGGTACCCATTTCCGCAATCAACAGCGCCTTCAGACGCTGAATATCCTTGTCGATTTCTTTGGAGTACACCTCTGCATTTTTCTTTTCATCCAGAAGCCGCAAATACTGCATAAGTTTTGCAGTCATATCCAGGTCAAGTGCAACGGCCGGGGCATTTTTATCTGCCGGGCCAAAGTGTTTGCGTGCGCTCTCAATAATCAAGGCCCCACTTTCTGTATAGGGCGGCGGCACATGGCGCTGCACATGGTTTTCCCAGAAATACTGCTCCAAAAAGACCATCTCAGCCTCATACTCGAAATCACGCTTGACCTCCCGGATAATAACTTCCTCCTCGTTGTTACCATACAGGCAGCAAAAGAAACATCGGTCAAGATCCGTTACTGCCATATAATGACGCCCCTGAGATTCATAGTAGACTGGAACAGTCTCCTTCCCATTCATCCACCAGTTATCTCTGGCATTATAGTTTGTGGTCTTGATCTCAAGGATCGCTGTGGTGCCATCCGGCAGTTCCACAAAGTAGTCCACATCAGCCAGCATCCAAGGATACTGTGGGTGCTGGAACATCTTTTTGATTTGGTAGACCCGATATCCGGTTTTCCGCTCGAATATCTTTGCTACCAGAGGCTCCAGCAAATGCCCCATTTCCATGGCAACCCAGTTGCCCTCATCATCTTCCACTGACGCTATGTTCAGTTTGTCGTAGTACAGATCCCTGGCTGTCCGGAATGGAGAAGTGCCAAAGATTGCTGATACATCGCTGCCGCCGATTCCACGGCGCCGGTAATCCAGCCAGTCTTCTTCTGAAAGATCTGCCGTTTCTACCAGCACCAGCGGTTCATGCCGCTTTCGTTCAGCACTATTGCTGCCAGACATATCAAATCCCCCTTCGTGATCTTCGGGGCAAAATAACTGCCCTCGCCATTGGTGCAACATTTTGGGGCCGGAGCGAAGATACTGCCTGTCTCTTCATCTTCCAGTCCGTGGAGTGTGCCGGCTTGACCCGCCGACCATTCTGCTTTCTTTTCTGCTTCACATTCATGTACATGACCTGCCTTTCTCAGTTTTGATTTATCCTTAAAGCCCTTTCAGGCTTACAGGCAATAAAAAAGCGAGAATGACAGACGGCATAAAGCCTGGCGTCCATAGTTGCCTATGAACCGATGTCATTCTCGCAATGGTGGGTAAATCCCGTAAAATAAAAAAAGCCAGCAATATACCGGCCTGAAAAGGCGCAGTGATACTACTGACACAAGTACAAAATTAACAGCGTGTGCAATGCAGTCATTACTCCGCAACACAAGCCCTAAAGCCTGTGTACCCTGACGGGCAACGCACAAAAATCAATTACATTGCAATTCTAACACAATATATAGTGCTTGTCAATTCAAACATTCTATATATTGATTTTTGGATTTTCTTTAAATTTTCTTTCCTCTTTGCAGAAGTTCTTTCTTCCCCGCCTATTTATAGGATGTATCGGATCATTTGGTAATACCGGATGATCCCTACGCTCTTTTAGTACCTTGACAAGTTCATAACCTCTATGGGGAGTTATACAGGAATTCTGGACAGTGTGCGATGACCACAGAAGCGCGCCCATAATCGAAGTGTTGCACAGCAGCAGCCTGAAATACACGGCAGAACCGTTCTGGCGTAGGAAATGGCCCCATTAGAGTTCTTTTGTTATTTCAATACCTCCTGACCTCAAGACCGTTTTCATTGTTTTTGTTGAAAACCTTCTTCTACAAATCGTAAGGGATCATTGTAATCGAAAAAAGGAGGACGATTATGGAGAAAAGAAAACCGAATGACCTACCGCCGGAGCAGTGCTTGGCTGTTGATACCGATACCCTTTGCAAACTGTTGTGCTGTGGAAGGCACACTGCAGTACAGATTGGGGATCTTGCCAATGCACGCATTACCATGAACACCCGTGTCCTATGGAGTGTCCAGCGTATCAAAGAATATCTTTATGATATTTCCGGCTAAATAACCATGCCTGTAAGGCGCACTACACTTTTATAATCAGGAGGTACCAGTAATGGCAAAAGTGAGAAAAGACAACAAAGGACGAAATCTTCGGCCCGGAGAAACACAACGGGCAGATGGCAGCTATATGTATGTCTACAAATTAGGCACTAAAAAGAAATATCTCTACGACTCCGATCTCGCAAGTCTTCGTGTCAAAGAAAAGCAGATCAACAAAGATAAGGATGATGGCATCCGTACTCAGGAAGCCATGAAGCTTACCCTGAATGATATGTTCAAGGTCTACATGAATAACAACATCAAACTGAAGCCCTCTACCAGAGCAAATTATCTTTACCTGTGGGACTTCTATGTGAAAGAAGAGCCTTTCGCTAACATGCCTCTTCCACAAATCCACAGAAGTGATATTCTCGCGTTTTATACCAAACTGCTGAAACACGGCTTTGCTATCAACTCACTGGAGAGCATCAACACCATTGTTCACCCTACGCTTGAAATGGCCGTGGACGACGATTACATCCGCAAAAATCCCAGCAAGGGCATTTACCGCAAGCTCAAAACGGATGGCAGCGCTCCAAAGCCTAAACGGCGGATCGCACTCACTAAAACGCAACAGCAGAATTTCCTGCGTTTTATTGCCAAGTCCCCTACATACAGCCATTGGCTCCCCATCATGACTGTGCTCCTTGGAACAGGAATGCGTGTAGCAGAATGTACCGGCATTACCAAAAGCGATATTAACTTGAGCGAAAACACAATCTCGGTCAACCACAACTTAATCTACCGGGTCATTGATGGAAAAGCCGGATTTCACATTACCACTCCCAAAACTGAGAGCGGTACACGAATTATCCCTATCCTCTATCCAGAGGTGGCCGAGCAGCTTCGCCTCCAAATTGAAACCATCGACGCATTGTATCCAGACGATCAACTGGTGTTAGGAGGAGTTCACGGTTTTGTTTTCCGCAACAGAACCGGCTCATTCATGAGCGCCCACAATATCAATCGGGCGATTGAGAGAATCAGCGTAACTTACAACATGGAGGAAATGGATCAGGCTGAACTGGAAGACCGTGAACCGGATCTGCTCCCTCATTTTAGTGTTCACAACTTGCGGCACACCTTCTGTACCCGGCTCTGCGAAAGCACCAACGATGTTAAATTCATTCAGCAAGTCATGGGGCATGCCGATTTCTCTACTACAATGGACATCTACACCCATATCACACAAGAGAATATGCAGGAGAAGGCAAAAAACATTAGTGTGAACATGAAGCTGATGTAAAAAGAAAGGCGAATCTGCATTTTATAAGCAGATCCGCCTTTCATATTGCTTCATCCGGTTTCGTAGGGTCTCGCGCAAAAGTTGTAGAAAAGTTGTAGTAACGCGATTTTTTGTAGTAAATGACCTCTTTAGTACAGCTTTGCTCCTGCCGGAATACTGTCATCCAGCATCAAAAGATTTAAGCCTTCCCGTCCGTCATACTCGTACACTGCGGAAATCAGCATACCCTCGGAATCAATACCCATCATCTTTCTCGGCGGCAGGTTTGTGATTGCCACACAGGTCTTCCCAACCAGCTCTTCCGGCTCGTAATACTCGTGAATACCGCTTAAAATGGTGCGTTTCCGGTCTGTTCCGTCATTCAGTGTGAATTTCAGGAGCTTCTTGGACTTCGGCACTGCCTCACAGGCTTCGATCTTAACCACTCTGAAATCAGACTTGCTGAATGTTTCAAAGTCTACATCATCTGCAAACAAAGGCTCGATTTTCACCTTGGAAAGATCAATCTGTACGCTTGGCGCGGACACGGTTGCATCCTCTGCAGAACCATTTACCGCTGCTTTTTCGGCTTTGTTTTCAGCCCGCTTTGGTTCCAGGGTCTTCATTGTCGGGATTAACATACCGTCTAAAACACACTTAGTTTTAGCACAAGATATTGTGTTTTTCAAGTAATTTTTGCACATTATTTAGTCCCTCATTCTTTGTTTGTTCCAGAAAGTTCTTAAAAGTTCTCGGTTTTTCTTAGAAAAGGCTCGGCAATTTTAGTACGATTTTTAGTACGCCTTAGCAAATCTTAACCTTGCCTTCTAAGTTCACAAAAGATTCTTTTTTCTTCTCTCTGGTTGCTTCGTTGTAAATGTCCATTGTTGTACTAATGTCGGCGTGTCCCATAATCTCCTGAATAATCTTCAGATTCGTTTCATTTTCACAGAAACGGGTACAGAATGTATGCCTTAGATTATGCACCGAAAAATGAGGTAATAACAATGGAGTTCGTTTCTCTTTCTTTGCCAGTTCAGTTTCTTCGATGTTGTGATCTCTGATGATACGATCAATCGCTCTGTTGATGTTATGAGGTGTGAGTACGCTGCCAAAACGGTTTGAAAAGATGAAGCCCGAATAGCCATCAATTTCTGTTTGATTAAAACCATCCTTCATCTGACGCAACCGTTCTTCTAACAGCATCTTTTTTACTGCCGCAAACATGGGAACTTCTCGGATACCTGATTTTGTCTTTGGCGTTGTAATGTGGTACATGACCTTACGGGTATCTTCGTCAGGTCGATAAATTAGACTGTGATTAATTGAGATAATATTATTCTGAAAATCACAATCCTCCCAGCGAAGTCCAACTGCCTCTCCAACTCTGCATCCAGTACCAAGCAGAAAAGTAAAAATAGGAAGCCAATGATGATAGGTCTTATGCTCTCGTACATAATCTACAAAGCGTTCCTGCTGTTCTTCTGTCAAGGCATGGCGTTTTGGTTTCTCCCAATCATGGCTTTTCTTGATCTCAGCCATTACACCATCAGTCGGATTGGTACGGATATAACCATCACGAACTGCAATGGTGAAAATGGGATGGAGAATCGTATGAATGATTTCCATAGAGTTAGGTTTGAAACCATGTTCAATTAGAGAGTTGTAATACTTCTTAATCGTGCTGTACTTAATGTCTACCAGTCTCTTGTCACCAATTTCGTTCCGAACATACTTATCGTACATATACTTATAGTTGCTTCGTGTGGACTTTTTCAATTCTTGTTTATTCGCAATATAATCTTCCCAAAAAGCATTCAGCGTAGTTTTCTTTGCGTTGTAGGTATCAATTTCATCTTGCAAATCTTTTGCAATATCTTTTTCCAGTTCACGCAAACAAATTCCCGGCTGCTTACCTTTTGGAGTTCTATCAGATTGCGTCAAAGTCCAGCTATAAACGAATCTTGGTGTACCTTTGGCATCAATGTAGCGATACATATATCTGCCATCAGCGTTTTGATATTCCCCTTTCATCAACAGTCGATTTTTTGTATCACGCCGTTCTTTAGCCATCGTAATTTCCTTTCCGACAAAAGAAACCGCAATACAAGTATACATTTAAATTATAAAGATTGCGGCATCTAATGTCAACCGCATAAATTCAAAATAATCATTAACTTACTAAAAACTTACTTTTGCATTTTTTATAAATAATCTTGCTGCAAAACCCACTTTTCAAACAAAGGTCTTTTGATACGAATCCAATTACCTGTATGTAATACCCAATCAAGTTTTTTATCATATTTGTCGTTGTCGATAATCGTGCGCAGACGATTTTCACCAATCATTGAATATTCCGCAGCTTCTTCAATTGAAATGCACAATCTTTGATTGTATGGGAGTTTCATCTTTTCCATTATTTCACTCCTTATAAAGAAAAGCGATAAGGCTTTAATCGCCCTATCGCTTATTTTTTACGGATACCATTTTGCGAAATGGCGTTCTTGTATTTGTTGTTATGCGGAGCAATCTTTCTTTTTATTATCATGAATATTGCCAACTACACTGCCTCGCAAAATATAATTGAAATCAACCAGTGTATGAATTGAATTTAAAATAGAATCAGCAGTGCCGACAAAGAATGCACCGCCTTGGTAATAAACTTTGCCGCTTTTAACTCGGAACACTTCTTCAACATCAGGATTGATTTTTACAATATCACCATCGTAAATCTCAACGCCGTTCTGATCTGGAATGCCTGATGAAAATTCAACAATACACTCAGGATGACCAACTTCATCTCCGTAATCATTTTCAACAAGTTCTCCATTTGGCTTCAGCATCCAATATGGAAAGTCAGTGACATACTTTTTTCTTTTAGTATCGTATACTCTGTATTTCATTTAAATTCTCCAATCGTAATTAAAAGAACAAATGCCATAGAGCAGCTAAAGTTCGTTTCCATTTGCCGTCTTTATATTCATATCCATTAACAAACACTCTATTATTAATTGTAGTGATGTTTATAGAAGATGATTTATGTGGCAAATCAGGTACTCTTTTATCATTGATGCGAATTTCATCGTCATCAACACTTACATATATATTGTTATTTACACAAATCATTATATCTGCCCTTTCTCAGTTGAAAATTTCAATCAACTCTTTGATGTGGAACCAATTCCACCAGTTCGGAGGGTAGTTACATCATCGTCATCAGTAACGACAAAAGGCATGATAATTCCTTGAGCAAAAGCATCGCCCTTATTGACGGTCAGAACCTTATCGTTCTTACTGTCGTTTGTGATCTTGATAAAGATATGACCTTCATTGGATTCATTATTGTAATAGTCCTGATCAACAACACCAACAGTATTGTCGAGTTGCATACGATACTTAAATCCATAGCTGCTACGAGGGAACAGCATAAGAACATTACCACGGCTCAAACTACACTTGATGCAAGTGGGAACCTTGATTGTCTGTCCCGCCTTCAGTTTAAAGGAAATGGGAGAAAAGAAATCATAGCCAGCACTTCCCTGTGTTGCCCGACAAGGCACTTTTAGTTCGTCATAACTCTGATAACTCAAAACTCCATTCTTTGCCTTAAATTCCTCAGCAACAGTCTTTTCATATTCCTTGACGGAAATTAATTCAAATTTATTCATTTGATCGCTCCTTTGAATTTTGCAAATCTGCAAGGATTTTTGTTCTTTCTTCATCTCCATAACTAACTTGCCAATATCTTTGCAATTTAACAATATGTTTGATTTGACGCTTAGAAAGCAGATGTAAATGATCTAAAACTACTTCTCGTCTTTTGCTTCTATCTGGATGTGCAGAGCCTCCAAATCGGCATTGACAATAATTCAGATAGTAATCGCAGATTGGGCATTTTTCTTTTTTGAAAATCATACGCTCTCCTTTTTATTCAACAGATAAATAATGTCATTAATTAGAACATCATAACCGTTGAGATCACCATTGTAATGCCGACAAGCAATTCCATGCTCAGTAACAAACCGAAGCAGCTTATTAGACAATTCATCGCTTTCAGCTTCATTTTGGAATCGACCAGAAGGATTATAAGGTTTTACTCTGTTGATAAAAACATTCATAGAATTGTAAGAGTTGAATACTTTTGTGACCAGTTTATCAAATTCATCTCCAAGCACAGGATCATTAGCATAGAATGCTGAAAGTAAAATTGGAGAATCTGTGATAACTACATCAACTTTATCCTGAAGGCGGCTAATACGAAAATACTGTTTGCCAAAGATATATGCTTGATTTTTAAAAACAGCTTCGCTGCCCTCCCAAACTTTATCTTTTGCAAATTCAGTAACAAGTTCGGCATTTACACCCATCATTTTTAATTGAGAGAAAATATAAGATGCACCAGTAGACTTCCCTGCGCCCGGTGCGCCAAACAAATTTACAACAAGCATTTATTCCACCACCTTAATGTAAAGTCCGCAATGGCACATCCCTTCAGGCATTTCTCGGAATTCTTTACACATACATTTTGTATCGGGAGTTTTAACTAAAAAGCAAGGGCAATAACCATCGTTTTCCTTTTTTCGTTGTTCAATTTCCCGAACTAATTCTTGATCTGGATTCTTAATAATTTTCATAGCTAACCTCTGTCGTTAATAAAGCCGCCAACAACTTCTGTGTCTCGATAAACGGCGGTTGTAGCGCATCCGTCATCAACAGAAGTTTTTTCACAATTCATTTGATCTTTGAATTCTTTAATTTCTTGTTCGCAAATACGCAGCTTTGTAAAAATCTGCATCATGTCAGCAATATAATTTATATTATCGATTCCTTCATCATTTCGAATCATAGGAATAAATTGAAACTCAAAGAATTCAATCAAATTTTCAACTTGAGATTCCGTCAGTTGCAAACAATATTCTTTATATTGTGTAACTGTTGTACTTATTACACTGCTTGTTGCAGCATAATTGTCTTTATCTGTCTGTAACATTTTCTTGCTCCTTTCAGGAAATTTTTTCAGCAAATTGCCCTTCAGAATTCAAAGTTACTCCAAGAACATCATCATAATGAGAAGTAGAATTTGGAATGTAACGCCCAAATTTGACGATAACATTTGAAAAGTTAGATAATTTTTCGATCCATCCATTTTGTTCACATTCCATTTTTGTATATCCTGTATAGATTACAAAGTCATCATTACATTTGTCACGAAAATTATATAATAATCGTAACAAATCATCGAAACTATCCAGCGGTTCTAAACCGCCACAAACCATAGATTTTGAGATTGAATTAGAAACATACCGCTGGATAATTTCTTCTATACTGATTTCAATCATTGGAGAACGGGCAAGGTCACTGTTTTGACAACAGTGAACCTTAGCCTCATTCTCACATTTGAAAGAGCAAAAAGGAAAGATGATGAACATGGATGGTTTTTTATAATTGATAAAATCCTCGTCAACCAATCCTTTAATCAGCAACTTTCGCCCACTCCCTCATTTGATATTCTGCTTTGCGTTCCTTAGAATAAGTCTTAATCGGAGTATAAAATCCAACGATACGAGTATATTCTGTATGGACAGGTTCTCCGCACTCAGGACAAATTTTGCCAAAGAATGCGTGATTATTTTTGCAAGCCTGAATCTTAGTATTGAACGCAAAATAAGTTACGCCCTGATCTGCGATATAATTCAGCATATCCCAAGCCTGTTCAAAAGTATTGAACGGTGCTTCAATATTGACATGAAGGATACTACCACCATTACAGAAATTATCAAACATAGATGCAATGCGAATGCGCTCCTGCATAGTAGTCTTAATGCCAAGAGGGATAAACTGGTTGCCATACAGAGGCAAATCAGTCACAGCGTCATCAGGATAGAAGAACAAGTCTTTCTTCATCAGCTTTGCGGCTGCGGTTTCACCGGGGATTTGTTCACAGTTGATTTGATAATCAACAGTTTTAGCAAATTCAGCCTTTGTACTATGAATGACTTCAAAAATCTTCTTACCGAAAGACTCTGCATTCTCAGTGTAATATGTATTACCAAACTCGTCCTTACGAATATACCCAAAAGTTTTCATTGTTTCATAAATGCCAATGAATCCAATCGTATTGTAAAGATGTTCGAAATCTACAATGCCAAGAGAAAAATTGCGAAGCAAACCTTTATCGACATTACGCTTGATAATACTACGCACACAATCAAGTGCCTTCAGATTCAGAATAACCATTTCCTTGAGAGCTGCCAGATATTCATCCTCGGTCTTATTTTCAAGAGCCAAACGAGCCAAATTAATGGTACTAACCTTGACAGAACCAACCTTGAGAGCAGTACCGCCGATGGAGTTGAAATATCCCAAATCTTCAATATTGCTCTTCAAGCGGCAGCAGTTAGACAAACTGGTGACAGAATCATCAATAAACAAATTACTGTCGTTCCACTCCATATTGTGTTTACAAGCATATCGTGCAAATTCCTCGTCCATAAACTTTCCATTAACACGAAGCAGAGAAATAGAATTGACGGGGAATGTCATCATATTCTTGGAACGGATTTTTGCCATCGTTTCAAGAAATACTTTCTGGAATTCCATGATACCTTCGATTTCATCAATCATAAAAGAACCATCGGGGAATTCAGCACCACCAAACAAAGCCTCAAGATATGGTCTATCAAAAATGCTTGTATTGGTAAAAGCAGACTGAATACCGCCACGAAGGAATGGCTGATTCAAGGCATAAATCAAACGCTGAATCTGCTGACGAGCTGCACGATCATTATCTACATACAGATTTTCGGCGCAATCCTTCTTCCAGAAATAATACATATAAGGAATAAGATTGGGCAAACCAACAGCACCAGAACTGCGGTTACAAGTCCAACTAACAAATTCCTTAACAAAGTCCACAAAAGTTTCAAGATGCTGGGGAGGTTCAGCATTGAAGTTTTCAATGAAGAACAATCCTCTTTCAGCCAAGTCTTTTAAATCATAAGCAAAACAATAGTGAACAAAAGTAGAGGTATTTGCATCATGCAGATACAGGTGTCCATCCCACTCATTACGCAGCCAATCATTTGCTGTTTTAAATCCATACTTCTTATTGATCTCGTAATGAATTTTGTTGAATGCCAGTAATTTTTGATGGGGCTTAGGCATTTCATTAATCAGAGTAACAATGTCTTTCTGCCCAACATTAGCGTTACCATCTACGGAGGCATCAGCAACAGTATCGGAGTCGATAAAGTTGTCAATAAAATCTGTGTAACTTAACTGACCAGCGGAAAAGCCATTAATTTTAGCCATTTCCTCACCGTAGTCATTTTGCATTTTGTTGTATGCGTTAATAAAATTCTTCTTCAGTTCAATATTAATATTCACTGCGCACTCTCCTGTTCATTGATCCATTTATTTGCCTCTGCAAAATCCATCTGATTGCCGTCCACATCAAGAACAGGTACACGAACAAAGTTCATGCTTCGCATCAATTCCTGATCATTGTTTTCCTCAAACTGGATACCTTTTGCTGCCAGCTTCTTTTTCAAAACATTGCAAGATGGGCATCCAGTAGAATAAAGAATTATCTTGTTCATAATACTTCCCTCCTTAATTTAAAATAATGGAACGGATTTCACTCCATTCTGATACACGGATCACACCAGCCGCTTGAGCATCAAAAGTTTTATTATGAGGACGGCTGAATAAAATACCTTGATAATCTCCACCAGTGACATTATGTGTTCCGTCATCAATAAGATAATCACCATGAATAAGCTGTTTGTGCGCTGTAATAACAAATTGATTCCAATTCAAGAACGGAAAAAGTTCCAGAATGCGTTCGATCTTTTTATCACAAGTATTGTAATGCGTTGCAGTTACAATGCGCAGAATATGCCTATCATTGATTTCTTTTAGAACTTCAAAACAACCGGGAATGCGTTCCAGATTGTTCCAAATTTCCTTTCCCATAATTGGGGCATAGACTTGTGCTTTTGTCAGAGTCGGGAAAAATAAACTTACATCCCAATCAGTAACATCAGATGGACTAACATTCGTGCCATGTTCCTGATTGATTGCCGAAACCCAGCAATCAATCAGGTTTTCAATTGTGTCATCTGCGTCACAGAGAATAATTTTCTTTTCCTGATTCATATTATCCTCCAATAAACGCCAAAATGTCCTTTATAGAATCAGATAAGTCCTCCAAAGTACCATCATTAATCACATAAAGATTCGGAGGATAATCATCCATTGCGGTTTCTGATGGGTGCTTCAACTGCTCAGGAGTCAAATTAGATACAAAATTCGGACGATTAATACGAATTAGAGTCGTATCCATGCCATGTTCAATAAAGCATTCAACTTCATTGGGGAAACGACAATCAGGAATCAATACATAATCCCATTCATTCGGAAACAGTTCTAAAACGCTTACTATAAAATCAGTCCAATAGCTTGGACGCTGCTTGCGAACTACATCAGTACCGACATATTGAAGTAGAGTGCGTCCCTTTTCATCTTTTGCTCCATCCCAATTAAAGAATTTTTCGCAGATATACTTAACCAAATCGCCAAAATGTGTTGTAAGAACACGATAACCTTTTGCGGTAAGCTGTTCATTGAGCATTCCAGCGAGTGTATCTTTACCATGACGAGCCTTACCAGAAATACAAATTACTTTCATGCCGCCACCTCAATATCTTCAAAAACATGAGGAATGAGCATCTTAAATGCTTTTAACAGCATAATTGCAATTTCACGCATCTGAGGATGTGCAGTAGGAGCGCAACGCAGCTTAAAGAAATGCCTCCACTCAGCAAGATTCATAGTAATACAAATCTCAGTTTTAGTAGAATTGTTCAGTACAGAACGAGCAATCTGCGGGGTTGCACCAAGTTCAATCAGGCGATTATAATGACGCTCTGCATCAATACAAGCCTGAATCCACTCGTCATAAATTTGCTGCTGAATTTCGGCAGGAAGATTATGAACCTTACTGTCGTATTCCATGCCACCCTTAATGTCGATATATGTAACTTCACCGCCAAATTTATCCTTAGAGTAGTTACAATAACGAGTAGATTCTTGTGCAAAACTGGCTACACGGTGACGAACTTCCTCATGGGAAACACCACGATCATTGGTCAGTCGAACAGTCATATCAATATGAGTAAGCTGCTCTACGCCTTCGCGCAGATCATAAATAGTCAACTGTTTAAACAGGCAACTATTATCGGGTTTCCCAAATGTCAAATCCTGAAATTCAGGGAACAGAATAGGATTGCAAGTAATAAAATCGTGCATGAATTCAGGAATCCCTACTTTGACCTTTAAGCAAGCCTTGATAAATTCTCTCCATGCTCGAACATTGCCTGAAACAATAGGACGATCCTCATATGTAATTCTGATAAAACTGTTAAATCCATAATCCTCTAAAATATTGATTTTGTTCTTCAGCCTTGCATAACTCTCCCCATTTAATTCAAAAATGAATGAGTAATGTTCAATGACTGCTTCATGCCCTCGCTTAATGATGCCAGAAACAAAAGGAACAGAAGATTCATCCGTAATCTTGTCCTCGCTCTTGTAACAAGTACGACCAACATTCTCAATCAGTTTCAGGGCTTCATCTGCATCAATAGGTGTTAAGATTTCAAAACTTGGGCTAACTACCTTCATTAGCAAACCTCCTTGTAATACTTGTATTTCTTGTTATTTGCGATTAATCGTCATCCTGCATAGACTGGAAACAATAATCACACACATATGCCTTGCTGCCATTACTGCGCTTAATCTTGTGGAGTGTGCCATTACTGGAACCACATTCAACACAACAAATTCTATTTCCAGCATCTTTCATACGCTGTTCATTGCGCTTCTTGCTTGATTCAGAATTGGGGTTCTCCATCCAGTTCTTGTAGTTCGGATAATAATTTCGCTTCATGGTTCAATTGTTCCTTTCATTTTATTTTCATAAGATTTAGTTGAATAACAAAAATAATGATCTCCAATTTTATCAAAAAGGTAATCATTATATTGTCCACGGGAGAAAAATACTACACCACGATCTAATACAGTTTCAGAATTAGTAAGTACAATTTGAATAACCTCATATTGTTCTTCTGTGGGAGTAGTGCTGGGGATTAAGTGAGCAGGAGAAAACTGATTTTTCGCATACACAACATCATTTATTGTGTTTGGAAATTCATCACTCAAAACACGATTAAATACAACTTCAATTACGGCTCGTTGCCCATCAACAGACTGATTTCCAGCCTCCAAAAAGAGCAAACGAGCAAGGGTTTCGATTTCTTCTTCTGTAATCGTGTTTGCAATCTCTTGATAAGCTGCTGGTTCAAATTCAAGTTCAGGTTCAGGCTCAGATAAATAGGTAGTAACCGGGGGGATCGAATAAGTTGCAAAATTTGTAGTATTGGGTGTTTCTTGTATTGTGTGATGTATTTGATTAATGCTATTATCCCAAGCAATTGCAGTTGTGACCATCGTTATTATTGTTACTACAAATATAGGGAAAATCAGTTTTATTGTTCTTTTCATTAGTTTCCTCTTTCAAAGTTTTACTCTTTCTTGTTTACTCGAATCATAACTTGTGCTATAATTACTGTATCCATTTTGAATAGGAGTGATTATTATGGCTGATACTGAAAAGCGTAAGATCGTGCGCCGCTCTGCTGAAGAACGAGTTGCTGAAATTGATTCTAAAATAGCAATCTGTAAAGCAACTATCGCAAAACAAGAAGAAAAGATTGTTGCTCTTGAAACCAAAAAGCAATCTATTCTCAATCCTGTTCCTCGTGTTTCTAAAGCTGGTCAGTTGAAAGAATTGCTCAATAAAGCAAAAGAATCTGGAATGACCAACGAAGAAATTGCGGCAAAACTCGGTATCACAATAGAATAAGATATAAAATAGGCTGTCGATATTGGCAGCCTATTTTATTTAGGCTTACATACCAATCATTTGCATAAAATCAGATTCCGTAAGGACAGTGATTCCAAGTTCATTTGCTTTTGTCAGCTTAGAGCCAGCCTTCTCACCAGCAATTACATAATCTGTTTTCTTAGATACAGAACTGGCAACTTTTGCACCCAACTCTTCCAGCTTCTTACCAATTCCATCTCTGGTAAAATTCTGCAAACTACCCGTAGCAACAACAATCTTTCCATTGAAAGGATTATCTACAACAGGGAGTGCAGAGTTAGTTTCAATCTGAATATCCAAATGACCCAAGATACAATGGAACAGTTTGAAATTATCATCGTCATCAAACCAATTTTTCAGGCTATTTGACATTACATCACCAAAATCTTCAAGCTGCGTCCAGTTGAAATTGGTATTAACCAATTCCATAAACTTAGATGGATCACCGCCGCAATAACTGGAAATTGCTTTAGATGCAGTCTTGCCGATATAAGGAATACCAAGTGAAATTAATAGCCGTACCAAAGTAGTAGTTCTGGATACTTCAATGGCGTTCATCAGTTTTTCATAAGAACGCTTACCAAAGCCATCCATTCGCATGATTTCTTTGGAGAAACGATCAAGATGATACAAATCAGTAAAATCAATTAACCAACCATTATTGATAAATTTTTCTAAAGTAGCTTCAGATAAGCCATCAATGTTCATAGCTGGTTTACTTACATAGTGGACAAACTTGCCAAGTTTTTTCCCTGAACAATGAGGATTATCACAGTAGACAGACTCGGTATCATTTACTTGCTCCACACGAATACCACCACCGCAGACAGGACAAACTTCTGGATAATGAACACCAATTGGATTGCGATCTTCTGCGGAAAGATTAGCAAGAATTTGTGGAATAATCATATTGGCTTTGTAGACCTTAATACGATCTCCAATATGAAGATCATATTCCTTGATATAACTCAGGTTATGAACACTTGCTCTGGTGACAACAGTTCCATCCAGATCAATAGGGTCAAAAATTGCAACAGGTGTAAGTTGCCCCGTTCTTCCCATAGACCATTCAATCTCACGAAGAATTGTTTCAGCAGTTTCATCCTCAAATTTAAATGCAATGCCATCATTATTATGATGGGATGTTCCACCCTTTTGCTTAGAATAAGAAATGCTGTCATACTTCATAACCAGACCATCAATAGGAACTCCCTTTTCAGAGGCTTGATTCTTCATATGTTTAATTGCAGAAGGGACGGCGGGAATAGGAATCTTAGTCAGCAAATCAGGTAACTCAAATCCCAAATTCTCACAGGCAAGGAATTTACTCATACGACTATCAGGATTGGATGCCAAATCATCAAGACCTTCCAGAACATCCCACAGCATAAAATTCACATTTCTTGCATTGCAAATTTCGCTATCAAGCTGACGGACAGAACCAGCAGCCAGATTACGAACATTGGCATAAGGCTTTTCACCAGCAGGAAGGTTATCATTAATTTTCTGAAAATCTCCCTTATAAATAATCGCCTCGCCAACTACACGCAGAAAACCATTATAAGGAATAGTCATGGGAATATTTTTAAATGTTTTAGCATTATGAGTAATGTCCTCACCAATATATCCATCACCACGAGTAGAAGCCTGAATCAGTTTGCCATTCTCATAAATAAGTTCGATAGTTAAACCATCATACTTATACATCAGCAAGCATTCTCGGTTATCCATAAACTTAACAATCTGGTCAACTTCTTTTGTTTTATCCAGTGAAAGCAGTGGGATTTTATGTGTTACCTTAGACAGTTTACTCTTAACATCGTAACCAACAGTTGTAGTGGGAGAATTGACAAGAATAATGCCTGTATCATTTTCCAGTGCTTTAAGTTCGTCAAATAGACGATCATACTCTGAATCCAATACAAGTGATTCTGCTCGATTATAATAAGCATCACGATATTCATTGAGCAGCTTTACAAGTTCATGAATTCTCTTTACTTTTTCGCCCATAGGCAGCAATTCCTTTCTTGTATTTATTGTTATTCTTTGCGAAATATAGGCTTACTTCTACGCCCTTTTACATTATACTTGTATTTCTTGTTATTGTCAAGGGTTTCAACGCAATTTATGCTTTAAATAATATGTGAATACACCGTACATGAACCACCCGGAATAGTGCGGATCAGGCATAAACATAAGTTGAAGTCCATATCGCTGATTGAAAGTATGCAGACTGGCAAGATATGCTTTGTTGGAAAATTTAGTATCGTACTTGCCATCAACTATATCCTGATAGTTCGCATTCTCCACGAGTAGATATTTCAAGCCACTGTATGTAGCCATTTCTTCTTCAAACCTTGCTCTCTGCTGAGAGAAATTTCCGCTCAATTCCTCCAACGATCCTTTACGCTCGATCATGATTTCATGATCGAAATAGAGATCACGGTCAATATTTAGGTCTGGATTGGCTGGGATGTAAAAACTGTAATCGCCATTAGACAAAGCCTTTGACTTATGCGGAATTTTCTTTTTGTCCAGCCATTCGATGATATGAGCATTTTGTTTTTCTCTTGTGTCAACCAGAATTACAATAGACTTCACAAGCTGCTCAAGTTCTTTATCGGTGTATTTATATAGAGATAAAATTGTAATCACCTACTTTCTATTCAAGGAAAGATTAATCATTGTAATGTCTTTAATCTCTTCCCATCTGTTTTTGAAATGATTTGGATGCTCTTCTGGCGGCATATTCTGCAAAATCTGAATTACACCAAGACAATGCGCAGGAACCATCTCCGAACTGAAATATGATTCTGGAACATCTGGAAAACTCAAATTTCTACAAAGGATGTTGAAATTTTCATCCATTCTGATTTGCAGATCAGTAATGCCGTTATTGAAAGTAATGCGATGATTTTCACTCATATAAAGATATTGAAGCATAATCCCAATATCGCCAAGCAAAAACAATTCATCCTTTGTTCTCATAACAATCTCCAATCTATACCCGATAGGGAACATTTAACTCTTTTTACAAGTGTTTTGTACCCTATCGGGGTTAATAATTACTTCTCTCGTGCAGCTTTCATGCGTTCTGCCATTTCTGCCCTTTGTTCGTCAGAGTATTGTCTTGGGAACGCAACCTTAATCCATTTCTTAGGCAAACTATATTCCGCAAAATCTTCGCCTCTGCGAATGAGTTTCATGTCTGACATTTCAGCCAATCTTTTGTCCAGTTTGCGGATTAACGACTTGTCATATGTAAAGATGGAGGCAGTCTTTTCTTCATTGTTGTAATTGATGATTGTTTCTTGTTCGTATTTGGTTAAATTCATACGCCCTCCTTAGAATGAAAAGGATCATATTCGCTTGGATCAACATTGTTTGCCCACTCAACCCATTTTGTTACCTTTTTACGCAATTCATCATCAAGCAAAAATGGTTCACGCACCAATATGACAGAAGGATTATCTCTCATAATTTTGGCATTGCTCACGATTTCTTCATAATCAACAGGATAAAGCATCATTTTTGAATATACTCTATCCCCACGATTTGAAATTCGTCTGGTGAAAGTTGCCTCTTTAAATTGAAAACGCTCGGTCAAATGTGGATTAAGTTTAAGATCGTTCTCTCTTATGTATCCAATTTTCATTTTCATGTTATTCGTCCTCTTTTGCTTCATCTCTGACAAAACTCCATTTTTTCAAAATACTTTCCTTATCGGAATTATCCTGCTGCCAATCACCATTCTGGTCTTTAGACCAACGGCCTTCCTCAGAGCATTCAATAGTCTTGATAATATCACCGACATTGATAGGAGCCTCGTCATACTTTTTGCGTCTGACTTTGACAACTTCAGTCGTGCCATCACACAGACGATAAAGTGTCAGTTTTGGATTTTTATATTTGCATTCAAATTCCTGTACGAAAGCATAATCCGGGGACATATCAGGAACCAGCGTTTTGACATATCCAATGTTCTGCAATTCATATTTCAATCTCTCGTTGAAAGGAATATCAATATCCTCAAGATTCTCCCAAATCTCTGTCAGAGCTGCATCGTAATCAAACTTACGATATTGTTTGTCAGTTTCCTCAGAATACTTTCGGATAATTGGCAGAAATTCAACAGGAGGATTGGACTTGCTGAACTGAGAACGGTCATAAAGCTGATCCAGAATATCAATGAATCGCTTAATCTTACCAATAGTGCCGAAGTCATCAAAGTAACCGATCTCAATCAGAGTGTTTACCTTGCCGCTATTGAGATTCTTTTTCTTTTTCATATCCTTCCACAATTCATAGAAATTCTCGTATTTCTTTTGTCCCATTGCATACAGGTCATTTGCACAACCTTGGCTCAATCCTTTAATAGACAGAAGTGAAGGATAAATTGTCTGATTATCTGGATCAGCTTTGAATTTACGATTATCCAGACCAAACTTATATTCGCCCTCTTTGATGCCAAATGCTTTGCTCATTTCTTGCTTGAGTTCTGCGACCTTATCCTTTTTGCCCTTATCAGAGTAAGTTTGAAGCAGAACCTCATAGAACTCATAAGGATAATGTGCTTTCAGATATGCGTTATACAAACTATCCAGTGCCATACAATACGCATGAGCGGAGTTAAATCCGTAACCACAAGAGTCGGAAATGATCTGCCATACTCGTGCGCTATCTTCCTCTGCTTTATCTGCTGGAATTCCATCATCTTGCATGATTTTATCCTTGAATCCAGTAATGAAACGCTCCTTCAAAGGTTTAACCTTTTCTGGATGTTTCTTTGCAATTGCCTTGATAATGCCATAACATTCATCAATAGGGAATCCAGCATAGTTCAGCGTATTCATGGTCTGCTCTTGATACAGAATGAAACTCTGTGGAAGTTCTTCTGTCTGCAAAATCTTATCAAAAGCAGGGATACCGTAAGAAAAGTCCTCTCTGTTTTCAAGTTTCGAATACATTGACTTAAATGCAGGACGAATAGCTGCGATGAACGCCGACAACTCAGATACATTTCGAGGTTTATACTTCATGGACTTTCTGGTAGTGGATGCCTTTTCAACCTGATTAACACCCATTGTATAACCATTGGCGTAAATATCCCAAACTGCCTGATCATTTTTAACCAGTTCCATCAACTCATTCACAGTATGATGCTTCAGACCAATGCGCTTGTAAATAAGGTCAATCAGCAAGACAACATCAACCTTCAGAATATCGTTTTTCAAGAACTTATAGTTTTCAGCGATTGCGCCATCAATTACGGCGGTCATATACTCTTTTTTGGTAGTTTCACTCTTACATTTAATCAGACCGATTTCCTCACGAATACTGCCATCATAAAGCAGATAAGCACAGGGGGCTTTCTTCTTATCCATGATGATGCCCTGATACTTTTTGCTTGCATCAATATAGGAATGATATTCTTCATCCACATAATCATAGATGTTAATATCGTCCTTTTCGTCATCGTCTGCATATTTTAGAGCTTCATCATATTTTTCAATCTGACCAGAAATGGTATTTGCTAAATCAAAATCCATATTCTGTGATCTGGCATATAACTTAAACGCACTCTTTTTCTTACAAGTGCCGAATGCAATCATAGGATAAGCATGATCTTTGCCAAGAATTTCTTCTTGCGCTTCGGCTGCAATGTCTGGCGTACCCCAATTCAAGTCAATATCAGGAAGGCTCTTTGTTTCAAGAATACGGCTCTTACTGATAAAACGCTCAGGATACAGCTTAATAGGACTTTGGAAACGGTCAACTTTTGAGAAACCAAGCAGTGTATTTGTAAAATAACCAACAGAGCTGCCACGCCCTGAGTCTGTTAGAACACCACCCTTTTCCAACGCTCTCTTAACCATGTAATAGTCAATCAGGAAGTAATCAGACATATTCGTATCCTTGATGACTTGAACCTCATTTTTAACACCTTCAAAATATTCGTCATACTGAGATTCATCTACATCTTTGACATATGCCTTAAACAGCTTAGAAATCAGCTTGCTATATTCCTTATTTCTTTGCTCCTGATCTAATTTAGGGAGTAAAACGCCGTCAATTGTGTGCTGACCGTCATAAAGAGAAGGTAATTTAATATCTTTGGAGAAAATGCGGTTTGGCTCTCCATTGGGTAGAGTATCATATCCCTCAAATTCCAAAAGCAAATCTGTATTATCCATTGCTTTCTGAATTTGATTTTTGGTAAGCACACCTTGCTTCAAAAAACGGTTCATTGTCGTTTCATCATCTGGATAATCCATGAACCATCCTTCTTCATCGTCATAATGAACATTCTTGGCTGCTAAAATATAGTCACGCTCTTTTGATTGATCAGGATAAATATAATGGCTGTCCATGCCAACAATCATTTCAATGCCGTATTTCTCGGATAATGCAAGAATTCTTTTATTCAATTTGATTTGCGGCTCAGTATTGTGATATTGAATTTCAAGGAATAAGTTCTTTTTGAAATGATTATGAAGCTGAACTAAAATGTCCTCAATATCATCATAATGCCAGAATGCAATACAAGCAGTTGTAATCATTACATCATCTGCTGGCAGAGTAAGCAATAACTCTAAATCAATACGAGGACGGAAATAATAACCATCTTCATTTGCAGTAGACATGATACGGTTAATTGCTCTACGACCATTTTCGTTCTTTGCCAATAGAACGATGTGACCATTGGTACGATCCTTTTCAAGTCTATTTTTTACCCAATAGGCTTCGCAACCAAAAATAAACTTGAGATCATATTTTTTCGCAAGTTCGTATGCTTCAAAATAGTAACCAGCCCATCCATGTTCCAAGCTACAAATTACCTTATGACCAAGTTCTACTGCTCTTTTTGCATAATCTTCATTAACGGCAGCAGAATCGGCAACATAGATGTTACTATATGATGTATGTCTATGATAGTTTTGCATTTATTCACCTCCCTTATGTTTCTTCCCAAATTTTAATATTTGGTTTCCATGTATCTGAATAATTTGAAATAGTGTCAGAAACTTCGTTTCTAATTTCCTCAATTAATTCATTCTGATCATCATTTGTATCATCCATAATGAAACTTACTTGCAAACAATACTTCATATATCTCACCTTGTATTTCTTGTTATTTGTTAAAATAAATTTTCGTCCTCGTCTTTTTCCTGTTTCACAAGCATACGCTGCTCATTGAAACGCTTAATGTGAACACAACTATTTCGGAAATTACAAAGGTTATTACAGAAGAATGTATCCTCAGACTCATTGCCCTTACTATTAATTTTGATAAAAGAGCGTGGAGGCCACTGAGATTCATCATCTGGATCGAGTGCTTCAAACTTATCTGCCATATCATTCAGATAATTTACCGCCTCTGCCTTGAGTTCATCTGTCAAATCATACTTTCTCACATAAGGCTTAACTACATATTTCTTTTGGATTTCTTCAGGCAGACTATCAAAAGAATTATTATCCAACGCAGTCTTGATCATGAACTCAATATCCAATTCGTCATAACCCAATTCTGTCAAATCATATTCGATATGGTTACGAAGTTCACTGATCAGCTTGCCACGACTAATGACCTTTGTAATTTTAGATTTCTCTTTTGAATTGGCTCGTTTCTTACCCATAAATGTAACTTCGCAATATTTTAGCATAATCCAAGAAACATCACGAACCTTAAATCCATCATGCTCTTTTGCCAGCGCATAAAAGATTAACTGTCTACCATGATGGAGTAAGTCAGCAGCCTTAAAATCAGTAGATGTTTTCCAGTCGTAAATAGAAATTGTTCCATCAGGATTATGACGGATCAAGTCAATATAACCCTGAACATAACGATCTTCAGAAAGAGGATAGATGACTAATTCCTCAGTAGTAAACTTGCCAGATGGTGCTTTAAATGTCTGGCAGAAATGTTTCATATCAGCTACCCAATTATTTCGAATTGTATCATTACCCTTGAAATCCTTGGGGAACTCGATCCCAAGCATTTCTAAATCAAGAAGTTCTTGATTCAAAACATCGGGCAATTCTGCCTCGGTTGCCGTTCCTTCAATAATTTCCTGAAGTTTATCATGAATTTTTGTACCAAGAACTCCATAAATGCCGTTGATACCTTTCTTATGGAGAATGTAAGTGTTATACGCCTCGAATAAACATTCTTCAATTGTATTACATTTAGAAATGCTATAAACAGCCTTTCCAGACTTGAATAGTTCTTGTAGTCTTGGGTCTTTATCTCGTTTTGCCATTATTCTTTCCTCCGTTGTAACATTCATTGCAATAAAATATTGTCTTTGGAATAATAGGCACACCGCACGAACATGGAATACGATATTGTTCTGGTTCATCCATTTCTTTCCCGCAGTTTTGACATACAAATTTCATTGCAAGTAAGCCAGTTTCTTTATCTTTAAGATATAATCGAATACCTTTGAAAAATTCCATATGTTCACCTTGTATTTCTTGTTATCAAAGCCATACGACATGATTTTGCATTAATTCTAAGAACGCATCTCGTCCCAAATCGGAAGGACTTGCTTTGCTGCCTTTTGATAGAATGAGATTATCTTTATCATAAATGTAGCCTACTTTATTTTTGAATACCGCATTATCCAGTATCAATTTTTCGGCTTGCATTCTTACATTGTCCTCTTCCAGACCTTCATCATAAGCAAGGACAATCTTTTTCGTCATGAGCGACTTTAAGTATTTAGCTTGAACATCACTTATATCACAGCCGCAAGTAGCAAGTCCGATCCTACTCCCCATTGAATGAAGCTGTTGAACAAACTTCTCAGATTCGCCAATAACTACAATATTTTTTTGCTGAATAAAGTCATAATTATAATGGTATCCGTATAATGTAAGGCTGCGAGAACAAGGTATGATAGGAAGCCAGCGTTCATCTTTGGAGCATTTTGTATCGTTCAATCTGCCCATAATACCGCATAGTTTGCCATCCAATGTATATTCTGGAACAGTGATACGGCAACTCTCTAAATCAAAGCCAACCTTGAAAAATTCCTGTGTTTGAAAATTGATACCATCTCGGAAAAACATCAAATTATATTTACCAAGATATTCATCAAGTTCAGATTCATCATAGGTTTGCATAGCGTATTCTGGTTCATTGATTTCTCGCATTAATCCTTTATAGAATCCAGAAAACGGGTAACGAATTTTACCACTAAACTGACTTTTCTCTAAACCCAACTCTTTTGCGATATAATGCAATGCCTTTGGAAAAGTTAATTTTTGAGTCTGCATAACAAGAGAAAATAAATTGCCATGCGCATTGATGGAAAAGCCATCAAACTTTAAGGTATCCAGTTTTAATCGCATAGCGGTTGGGTTTAGACCTTCTTCACGACTAAAGCGCAGCTCATTTTTTTGTTGGCGATATGTGATCTGCGTATATCCCATATTTTCAAGGAGGGAAATACACGCATCTACATTATTTGATAAGTAGTTCGTCAACGATAACGCATTTACGATAATATCTCCCTCCGTTTCTGTTTCTCATTTATTCAAGCCATCTATTGTCTATGTAATAAAATCCCCACACTACAAATCCAGTTAAAGCAATCCAGAATACCCAAAATAACACAAGCTGCCATTCTGTTTCTAAATGCTCAATCGTTTCATTGATTGTTCTATCACAATAAAAAGATGTTTCCGTAATTGTATTATCAGCAAGATTGGCATAAAGTGTTCCTTCATAGAGCAAAGCCGATCCATAATACACATCCCTCAAATGAAATCCTGCATCTAAAGTTGTGATATAACTTTCTGGAAAGTAGTCAATTGTTCCATACGGAAATTCTCTATTAAGAAATTGAATTGTGGAAACATGGACATGATCTCGATCAATTTCATCCCATGTCCAGTATGTTTCCGTTTCCGTATATGTTTCCGTTTTGCCATTTACTGTTCTCGTTTTTGTGACTGTTCTCGTATGTTGTGTATAACGCTCCGTGACTTTCGTAGCAGAGGCATATTCGCCACCGATTTCTGGATATGTAACAGAGTTTACGGCAGCTAATTCTCCGTATACAAAAGCGTTGCCAATATTAGTACGCATCCCATATTCAAACAGACTTGAATCATTGTCGATTTGCAGTGCAGTATTATATTCCTGATACTGGTTCATCAGGCTATCACTAATCTTACCTGAAATCATGATGCCAAATACAAGCATCAGACAAACAATAACTACACTGAAAATCACTTCTCGTTTTGTGATTTTCATATCATTTACCAATTAATCAAACAGATTAGTAGGAGCATCGGAAGAAACATCATAGTTCAGATATTCATAATTGATAATTTCATATCCAAGGAATCCAAGAATCTGCTTATTGGGAAACTTTCTGACATACTGGTTATAACTCTTAACCCATGTATTAAAATTACTACGATAATTTGCAATCAGGTTTTCAGTGGTAGCAAGTTCGTTCATTAACTCACGATAATTCTCACTGCTTTTCAATTCAGGATAAGCCTCAGCCACAGCCTGAATCATAGTTTGAATTTCCTGAACACTTTCATCAGACGAACTACCACGACTATTGATCACATCCATTAAAGTCTGATATTCATGCTCGTCATAGGCTTGGACGCAATCAACCAGATTGGGAATCAAGTCTGCTCTACGCTTTTCCTGTACCTTAATTTCTGATTGGGCAGTGCTAATCTGTTCCTCAAGAGAAATTGCCTTGTTCTGTGTCCCCTGAAATGAAAATACTGCCAATACAATTACGGCAAATGCCGCAGCAGCAATAATTAAAATAGGCTTCCAATGTTTCATTATCTTTTCCTCCTATATTCATTGCATATAAGATAATTTATTACGAATTTTTTGGATTTTAACACTGGCATACTGTTTACTAAAACCGAAATGGTTTGCAATATCAGTTTGGTTTACTCCATCCATTAACATTTCAAGAATAACTCGTTCATCATCTTTCAACTTTTTCATTAATGAATCGTATGTAAGTTTTGCAACTACATCTTGTTCAATTTGAACGGTTTCATCTTGAATTAAATTTGCAAAAGTAGTAGTTCCATCGGAATCTTCAGATTGTATTTGAACATCCATCGACAAAATCTTATCTTGTGGAACTATTCTTTCTGCTGTGATCTGTCTAAGGCGTATCTTATATTCGTTATACATAGATGTATAAGCCAGTGTTGAAAACTTACCTCTATTTTCATCGAATGCAAGAGCCGCTTTACATAGTCCAATAGCAAGATCGCCGTAGAATTCATCCAAATTGATATTCTTTTTGTATGCCAGACTATAAATTAAATTGTGATTATCCTCAACCAGTTTTTGCTGTTGGGATGTTAAATGCTCCATATTATCACTCACTTATGCTCATTGAATACGGAACAATAACCTTTTTCACGCCAGCGGTTAAAGCGTCCGTTAAATTCATAGAGGACTTGAATTTTATCGTCATCGTTTCTGGTTTTGTCCAAAAACGCAATAATATATTTTTTATCCCTATCAAGTTGAACCGATTCACGAACATTGGAATATTTACCACTGGAATCCTTTTTCAACTGATATGGCTTTACATCAAATTTCTCTCCGGGGAATTCATCGTCCCACAATGGACGGCAATATACCATCTCGGAGAAAACTTCTTTAATTTGTTTTGCATTGGACAAACAACTTGCATCCAGATACCGTTTATTTAAAGTATGAAGCGCAAGCTGGTAAGTACAAATCAGAGAGATATTTTCTCGACTGGTAATCTGGAACAGTTTGCGACTGTGAATGAGTAACTGCTGCCACATAGCCTCGTCAATCTCGTCCTCAGATTTCATGGTATCAAACATGATTGTCTGATACCCCAGCTTTGCCAGCTTTTTGATAATACGCTTGACTTTATTCATATCGTTATCAAATAATTTGACAAACTGAATATTAGAATACTTTTCTCTGGAAATTTGTTTTGCTTTGCGTAAGTATTCCCACTGTTCATCTGTGAATTTGCCCATCTTCAGTTTTTTACGAGTTAAGCCCCAATAATCAAGATCATTGGTCAGAATATGAACAAGTAAGAGCTGCTTAAAATCTTTTGACCTTTGCTCATTGCTGATTACAGCGCATTTTACGCCATCATCAGTCATAGGAATGATCATATTCTCAAAAACAAAGCTGGTTTTACCAACACCAGAATGTCCAGCGAACATATACATATCGCCAAGGGGAGTACCAAGAGTAAGATAATTCAGAATCGGACAGTTTTTACCATAGCTAATGCCTTGAGCAGAACCATCATTACATTCATTCAAAAACTTATCATCAATTTCCAGCGTTTCAATGTCAATGTCATGTGTGTTTTTAATACTAACGCTATTCAAAATGTAATCATAATAATCATAAACTTCCTGATTAGTCATTTTTGCAAAGCGATCAATATTAGGAAGAACATTGAACCCCTTATCATATAAAGTCATCAGCGTATTCATTTTTGCAATCTTGTCGTAGTAGGCATCAATATTTTCTACATTAACCAGAGAGCAAAGTTCACTGACAGTTTTATAACCACCTAATTCATCAAAATGCTTTTTGACTGTTGGCTTATTTTCTAAAAATGTGTAAATCGTCACATTATCGAAAGACCTAAAACCTTGATTGAACATTTGTCTACCCAAAGAAAAATAAAATATTCCATCTTCTGTTTTAAGCGTTTCATCATCTGCGGCGTTTACTCTCGGAAAATCATCGTATAGATCAGGTTGCTTCCAAAGGCAAAAAATGAATGTGGCTTCTGCGCTCTCTCGACCTTTGATTAATTCATCAGGATACTCTTTCCAATTCAAACTATTACCTCCTTAAAATTCATCATCAATGAGAAAACGACTAATATCCTTACCTTGCTTCTTAGAGCCAATGCTGGATAAATCGCCACATTCAATCATGTTGTTTTTTACTTGTTCATTTGATGCAGCCATTCTCTTTTCTTTTTTGGCAACATCGGCAATATGACCTTTTACAATGGTAAACATATAAGAAATTTTGCCATATTCATTAGAGAACTGCTTATGTTCCAGCCAATAATGAATGTCATCTGCACACTCTTTAAAAGTTTCTAAAATGATTTCATTACTGTAAAAAGACAGTTCCTTAATTTTCTTAGGAAGAATGGGGGGAAACGGTTGCCCGTTTCCATACCCCAAAAACTCCCTACAAATATAATCAACTAACTGCTTATAAGCCTCTTTCTTACGCTGGTCAGCATCATATATTTCTTGGCTCTTATAGTATTTGGAACCAATCTTGATAAAGGTATCAGTTGTGCCGATTTCGCCAGTAATTGCACATTTGCAACTTCTCGCCATAACTGATTTCCTCCATTATGTTACTCCTGATTCAGAACATTCACGATTTCATCCAAAACTGCGGTAGGAACATCATCCACATTCTTGAAATTAGGCATATCATTCTTCTTCATAATTTCCTTGACGGCCTTTTTCGTAGCTGCGTCTGCATCAGGGAATTTATTCTGAATAATCTGAAGCAGTTCGGCATTGCGTTCCTCGTCAATCTTGTTAACGGCATCTGCCTTCTGCTTTTCAGCCAACTCTTTCTCTTTCTGCTTACGAGCCTCCTTCAGTTCCTTTTCAGACTGTTCAACAGACTTACTTCCCTTACTGTGTTCTGCCAAAATAGCGTCCTTCAAAGCCTTAATAAAGGCATCTGCGTCCAGAGGAATTTCATCAACAATATCTGCAAATCTGGACTTAGAATCAACACTGTAATTATCATCACGGAAAGAGATGCGGCGGGATTCACTCAGAACTCTACCCTTAACTTCCTCTTCCTTAGTAACAATATTCTTCTTACCAGTCTTTTGCTTTACGATCTCACGATCAATATAAGCAACGCCAAGGAAATGCAGCTTTGTCTTGAGCGCATTGAAATAACGCTGACTCATATTAGTAGTCAGAATGGAATAAGACTCACCAGTAATAGGATCATCAACATCCTTCTTCTTGGTATGACCGATAGCGATAAAAGAAACACCGACTGCCTTCAGTTCCCACAGCTTATCAAGCACAAGCTGAATAGCCTTATCCTCGCCAGCCATAAAACCACCGAAAGCTGCTTTAATAGAAGTAATCTTGGGCTTATCAGGATTTGCTCGATTGTGCATACGAATAACTTCAGGTTCAGTAATTTCAAGCAACTGATCGAATGTATCCAGAACAATAACACGCAAATCCTTATAATCCGTCAGCTTGTTTTCAATTACATCATCACAGAACTCCTTGAAAGTAGCCCAATCAGGAATCTTTGCGGACACGATGCCATTGATAGCGTCATGACCATCTTCCTTGCCAATGTCCAAAGCAATATAACCGTCATCGCCAACCAGTTTTTCACAAACTTCCTTAATGACAGTGGATTTGCCAATACCACTTTCACCAATCAGACCAATATTGTAAGCGAGAGGGTCAATGCAAATCTCACGCTTTTCTCCAAACTTTCTTGCCATTATTTATTACCTCCTTAGAACAAATCTTCTTCGTCTACGCCGTCTTTGTCATCATCATCTTTGTCAAAGGGAGGCTCGTCATCCTCGTCCTCGTCCTTCTTAGCCTTAGAACTGGACTTGGAATTCTTCTTAGCTTCCTCCATCGTTTCGTCCTGAGCAGGAACATAAATCTTTTCCTCAAACTCGTCTGCGGTATCATCGCATTCCAGAACGCCATCGGCATAATCACCTTCCAGCTTAGGCTCGAACAAACGGAATTCATCAATACGATCACCATAGACATTTCCCTTTGGACGGAAATCATCAACAGTCTTGATGCCCAACTCGACCTGTTCACGCTGAGAATCAGTCAGCATAGACTCGTCAAATTCTGCTTCTTCTGCGCCACGGAGCAGCACGATTTCCCAAGGAATATGTACCATGTTCTTGTTCTTGACCTTGATATACTTCATCTTATAATCGAACAGCTTCTTATGCTTTTCGTTCTCAAGATCATACTTTGCACCAGAGAATACAACCTGAATAGGGACATACTTTCTACCCTCGTCCTTATTGATATACTGCTCAATATAGCAATCCAAGGTCATCTTCTTGCTCTCGTCAAAATCGCTGTCATCAAGACTTGCCTTGTTGTAGAACAAATCCATCGTCAGAAGCAGACGGTTCTTACGCTCTTCGGGAGCTGCAAATACATTCTGGACACGGAACTTTGAAAAATACATCTTCTTCTTAGCATACCAATCACGAGTAAACTGACCTGTAACAACCACTCGACCATTATAATCGGGCAAATATTCACGCAGATGCTCGATCATATCATAGGCAGTAATAAACTCCTGTCTGCCGCCGTGATCATCGCCAAGATCAACAATATACTTACGATAGCTGGCAACCTTAGAGATAATATCTTCGTCAAAACGATCATCCCAATCAACATCCAGCTTCTCATTGTCGGTATCCATTGTCTTGATAACCTTCTGCTGGCTATCAAAAGCCTCGACAAAAGCCATGTTCATATCAGTTTCTTTAATACCGAATGTCATGGACAGCATCTTCTTGGTTTCCTTGGTCTTTTCATCTTTCTTGGTAATCTCTTTGCAGAAAGGACGCTTAGTATCTGCTTTCTGCTTGGGAATCACAGGGGTTCCACAAAAACTAAATCTGGACTGATAACTCATTTTCAATTCTCCTTAAACTTTATAGATTTTGTCAAAATTCACTTCAAGAAACTTACGACTCGCAAGATAATCACATAAATGTACGAATTTTTGATATTTAGTCTTAGGGGTAGGCAGCACAACCTTTGAATATCGTGCGGTATTCCACTGACCCATATGCGTTGCGATACAGTCATACAGAAAATTCATCTGTTCATCACTGATCAAACCAGTTTCGATATGACACTGCTTTACAAAATCAGCCGCCAACAGAGGATGATCGAAAACTGTATTGCCTTCCCGTTTGCCTTGCTTCTGTCCATCATGAAGGATAAGAGCAACTAACATTAAATCTCGTTCCTCTTCATCGAACTTGAACATATCAAGATTGAACAGTTCATTGGCAATTTGTACTGCTGCTTTGGTATGACGCAACAAACCACCATTACCAAGTGCATACTCAGGATGATATTTGCCGCTGGATGATGCGGCTACACGGAAGAAATAGTCTGGCAAATTGTCGATACAATACTCAAGAAATTTCTTGATATATTCGGTACGAATAAGTGATAATTCTTCCGCAAAGAAATCTCGCTTATTATCCATTAGTCCTCCAAGAAACTCTTAAACTTACCAATAATCTTTTCATTATGAGCAATCTGCTGATCCATAGACCCCTGAATGCGATCCAGTTCAGCACGATATGTACTGATTTCTTCGCTCTTTTCATGAATCTGCTCATTGACAGTTTCCAAACGATTGATAGTGTTTGTAATCAAAGAAACGGCATCAGTTGATTCCTTAACCAAAGAATTCAATTGTGTTTCCTTTTCAGTCAAAATATTTTGAACCTGTACCTTTCTCATTCGGACTTCTCTCCTTCCTGATTTTCCTGATTTTCTGTCTTATTTTCTGTTTCCTCAGTCTTGGGCGGCTCACTTACCTTAGCCAAACAATGATTGCACCATCTGCGCAACTCAATAAGCTGCTTCTGCGGATTCATTCTCTGCTTCTGGCACTCATTCATTTTGCTCAGAATAGAGCCACACATAGTTTTCATACCAGTAGATAAACCATTCAGATATGCTCGGCGCATCATAGTTTCAAGCACCTGTTCCCATTCAGACTTGGGCTTTTCAGCAGCAGTGTTCTCATTTGGTGTATTTCCAATTTCAACATTCTTGGTCTGATTTTCGCTTGACATTTTGCTATACTCCTTTACTTGTATTTATTGTTATTAAGCCTTTAAAAATATGCTTTATAACCTCTTTTGTCCAGCCGTTTCCACATAAGGAACGGCGTACATTGTCACTGTATCCTTCGGTAAAACCATCGGGCAGAGTTTGCAAACGCTCATATTCAACTGGTGTCAGCTTACGAATACGACCATTATCCCAAACTTTCTTTTCCTGATAACCACCATTTACACAGGTCAATGTTGCGCATTTAAAATCAGGATTATACACACGCTTGAGTAAATCATGTGTATTTACCTGTAATGTTGCGATCACTCGCTTATCATCACCGTGATAGGTAAAAGGCTTATCATAATAATCCTTTGCAGGAACATGATCTACCATAATATCACGCAAAACCAATGTATTATGATTTGGCAACTCTGCGATTGGAATATTCGTCCAATACAAACGCTTTCTCTCTTGTGCTGAGAAATCAGCAGAGTTAATCATTAAAGGCTTGCCCCCCCAAGTTTAGCAGTGATGATATTTTCATCTGCCTTCTGCTTAGGAATGACATTCTCTAACAAATACCATTTCGGCTTGATTTCCTCAATCGCTCGTGCAAATTCATAGAAGATTGCAGACTTTCCTTTCAGACCAGAACATACATCTTTATTTTCTTGCCGAACAACCGATAGACTCTGGCAGCAAGTACCAGCCATAACCAAATCAAAACCTTTGAACTGTGAGAAATCTGCTCCAATTACATCTCCATGATGAACGATGTTCGGAAAATGCTTTTTGCTTAATTCAATAGCGGGAGCAAAAATCTCATATGTATGATATTCTTCAACTGGAATCCCAAGTTCCTGCAAAGCAAGGTATCCAGTTTCCAAACCTCCGCAGATTGATAGAATCTTCATTAAAAATCGTCCTCGTATTCATGGGGAATTTTAACTAAGGCATATACCCGGTTATCCCCATCAAAAATAATTTCGTGACAGAATGTATTCATCTGAATTTGATAACAATCACATCCTGTTAAGCAAAATACAGGAATATCATTATTCAAAGCAAAAATTACTTCGTTAAATACGCCCTGTCCGATTAAACCAGATACCGTTGAGAATACAAGAGTTTCGCAATCTAAGATTATATCGTAAGCCTTTTTCATAATTTCGCTCTCAGGAATATCCTGCGGAAGAGCATCTTTAGGATTTACGATTTCAAATCCGTCCTCATATTCGAAACAATCTCTGATGACTTGCATCTCATAATCTTCAATGGGTGTTCCATATTTCCATGTATGGTGAGCGTAATAAATTCTCATATGCCCTCCTAAAACAGTTTACAACCTTCAGATTTGAACTGTTGAACTTGATTATCCCAATCCTCTTGTGACCAGCCAAATTGTTTCATCAAGCATTTCTTACAAAGAAATTTTTCTGTGCTGCGTCCAAACATTTTCATGTTCATTGCCAGTGCATTTTTGTCTTTGATTTTCATCGGTTGGCGGCGTTTATTAATGCAACCATTAGTACAATATCGGTTGAAATATTTTCTGGCAACTTCTAAATCCAAACCTGAATAAGTTGCGTATTCTTGGATTACTTCTTCTGTTGGTTCATTACGATATACACCACCAGTCCATGCTTTTGTGACATATTCCTCAATAGTGCAATTCATAATTAACCATTTATTGTTATTGATGAAGTCATTTTTTAGGATATTTCTCCAACGATTAAACAATGATGAATACCAGTATTTATCTAATACCCATGTATATTTCGTGTAATAAGGACAAGCTATACCGCAGCCAACACGACTATATCCATATCGGTATTTATCATTAATTTCAATTCCTTCATCAAGAATATAAAGCCATACATCAAACTCTGACCACTGACGAATAGGTAATATACCAATCCAATCTCTATCTCCCCATTGTGGATTTTTTGTAATGTCCTCATAAGCTGATCTCTGACTACTTTCTTGATTACGAATACCAAACAGAAAAATCAACTTTTCATCATCAGGGAAATAATCAATGGTAGGTTTTTCTTTAAAATATTCACAACAGAAACGGTTCAATCTACTTGGTATCATTTGATTGCCCCCCCGTCATAACGCTGGATATACTTATAAAAGCCACCATATTTCGGATCGGGCAGGATGTGTTTAAAACCGTTGCGCTTTGCCATACGGTTACTCTCTCCAACATCCAAGGTTGTGACATTGAAATATGTTTCAAAATCAAGTCCAGCCTTTTGTGCCAAATGAGTTACTACCATGCTGTCTTTGCCAGTAGAATTTGTGTTGATAATTCGTCTGCCAGAATAAAGACAGTTTGCACGAAGCATTTCAATGCTGCTCTTTTCAAGCTGCTGTATTCTTTCACGATTGCGTTCAATGGTTTCTTTCCATGTTTCATAATCCGCATAATCTTTGTTCTGCTTGTGCTTTTTCATTGTGACAGTTAATTGATCATCAACACTAATTCGGAATAAGGAAACTACTTGCCCCCCCCGTCTAAAGGCTTTTACAATATTATTATCAAGCCAGAAAGTTTCCTCTTTAAACCAATCAACTGCACAACCGTTGTCCTTTAAAAACTGGATATACTCAGGAAAAATCGGTTGCATCATCTTTCTCCTTTCTTAAATCGGTACTGGAACTGGACAATGTTGAAATGAACAACAAGTTAGAATTGTCGCAAATGCCATAATCATAAAGCACAAAACAATCCATTTTCTACTGATATGCTCTTTTGCAGTCATGAATATTCTCTCCTTTCATTTCTTGTTATGTATTTAAAATAAACAAGTTCTCTGTGATATTTTGTCTGGACGCATTATCCAATGTTCTTTTCACTGGTTGCGACCAAATAGACTTCCAATTCTCTGGTGCTTGCTGTTCTGATACCAAAACAATATTCGTTTCTGACGCTTTTTCTGCCCATTTCCAGAATTCATCATGATCGAAATCGTTTTCGTATCCAGTCGTTCCCTTATAAGGAATGTCACAGTAGATTACACCGCCACGAAAACAATCCAAGTCAAGAGTTCGATAGTCTGCCTCGGCAAACTCCACATCCTGTAAATTGGGAAGCTGCGTAATTACATTCCGCTTTGCCTCGTCATAATAATTCCGATATGTGCCGATTTTGGTTTTGACAATGCCAGCCCTGCCACCAAAGAATTTTCCGTTATAGGACGCAAGAAAACCAACGGCTCCAATATACCAATCAGGATATTTACCATCCTGCATTTGATATGATTTTCTTACTGCTACATATTCCTCTTGCGTAATTTCATCTGGCAAAAATGCAATTCGATCTCTATTCTTGAATAGTTCAATCAGATAATGATTAATGTCATATCCAATCTTTCTATCACAAGAAATTTTATCAATAACATTTGCCCCCCCGACAAACGGTTCTAAGTAAAAATTTGCGCTGGTATTATCTATGTAAGATTGAATAATCGGAACAATATGTTTGGCAATGCGGCTTTTTGAGCCTACATATTTGATAATTGTCACCTCAATCTTTTAGTTTAATCCATTTTCCCAAATCAGTTAGTGTATTAATCTGCTGGTCAAAATCTTTATTTGTAAAGACTACAACTTCGCTGGGGAACGGAGCTGCATCTTTCTGATTGAACTTCAATCGTCCTTTGACAAAACAAACATATTTTGCATTTGGGAAAATGAAATCATGTTGTGCTTTTGTATCGGTTCGAGCAGGAATGAGCATTACAGTAGTAATGTCATTCTTTCTGCTCTCACGATAACATTTTTCAATCCAATCTTCCTGACCACTTTTATGTTTTGTCTTACGAGAATATGGAGGATTACAAAAAACTGTTTGCCCCCCCAATTTTTCGTAAGACCATCATCCTGTTCCGTATAATACTGATCACATTTATGATTCGTATCATCAGCACAAGGATCAAGTGTAAAATGGAATACTGAATTTAATCTGTCAAAGAACGACTGAGGTGTAGACCAGTTGTTATTTCCAGTGCTGAACATGACCCCTGTATTCATCTATTTACCTCTCGTTCTTGTATTTCTTGTTATGCGTCTTTAATAACAGACGCAAAAAATAAATCTCGCAGCTCAATGATATTGGTAGGATGGTTTTCATCATTGGCGAGTTCCTTTACAAAACCATAGAACTGGTTTTCCATAGGAGTGAGCAATGAACCAGTATAACGATAATGACCGCTACGGAAAACAGAATGAGCAACAGAACGCATATGCTTCCACAGCTTATAATAATGGAGTTTCAGCTTGATCATATAGCCCACGCTATCCTCAATCACAAAGCCTTCGATTTCCTTACCGTCATACAAATAATCCTCTGCGTTGACTTCTGTATACCAGTTATAGAAATCTGTCCAGTTATCAATCTGAATTGCTTTCTTCTTAATCTCAAATCCAAACTTTTCAAATTGAACCAGCTTAGAATAAGGCAGCTTTTCAAACTGCATTTTATTCTTTACTACATCCAGCAAGAACAATCTTGACTTATCATACTTAATAATGTGCGGATCATTTTCCATATCAACACATTCAAATACGAAAGTTACATCATTATGCTTCATGTAGTCCTTGAGTTCATCCAGATTTCTTCCAACCTGATAGAACATGGAACGCATATAGGCTGAGAAATCACCCTGCGGATCGGACTTGCTTGAGATAAAGAAATCATCTGTATCAGGATTATAGGACACCATACCAAGGAAACCGTTCTCTTTTACATAAGCGGTTACAGGGAACTTTAACTTATGCTGAAGCATATCAAACTTGGTTTCAGGCATTTCGTTCACATTAAAGAACTTGTCATATGAACGAGCCACAATTCTGCCGTTCTCGGTATTGATAAACAAACCTCTTGCCTTAGTTGTCTGCTTATTCCACTTTTTATCGTAGAATGCTTCTCTGGTGAAATTAAAAGAGGAAATGTTACCATACTTCTTTTCTGTGATGTATTTATTCTTACGCATTTGATCGACTAATTCCATCACATCAAGTTCCTGTTCGGTATAAGCTGCTACCTCAGTTTCCTCTCCTGTTTTAAATACTTTATTCTTTACATACACAGGATGGAAACCATCTTGATCCAGTACAACCACACGAAGATCACCGCCGAACTCTACTGCACCTTCCAAATTAAAGCAACGCTCGGATAATTTGATAGGAAGATTGCGAGTATTTCTATGACCAAAAACCTGATAAGTATTAGGAGCTGCCATACGGTCAAAAGTCTGTGCTACATCTACATAATCGCTGTATCGACCAACGCCACGAATCATCTGCTCAGTTGCCAGTTTAGTCATATTTTCAGGAATAAAACTCAAACCAGCATGAGTTACGAGAACAGTCTTTTCATGATACTTGTAATAAGCACATTGACCAAACTTCCTATACAGCATTCGAGCAACCTTAGTATCAAGCCCCCCCGCCTCAAGCTGACGGCGAGTTACCTTTTCAAACTCAGGGGATTTACCAGTACCGCCATGTGACCAATACCAAAGCCAGCGTTCATGGTTTCCTTCCAGCATAATCACATTCTTGCGATCCATAATACTGTAAAGGAAATTGATAACCTCAATATTTTCTACACCACGATCAATATAATCACCACAGAAAATATAGAGTTCGTCATCCTTCAAACCATCTTTCAAATATTCCTGAAGGACGGTATTACAGCCGTGAATGTCACCGATATGATGGATTCTCTTATAGTTGGAAAAATCCATAGGCTTATACCAGATACGATCCAGTTCATCAGGACGCAGCTTCACAATACCAGTAGGAATCTGCTGTGTTGCGAAACGAGCATACATTTTTTCAATCGCTTCTTCTGGCACTTGCTTATAATCAGGACGAGTCAGATTTCTACGCTTACACTCTTCCATAGGAACATCAGTAAAATCAACACAATAAATACGATAGCGATAGGTCTGTGCCATCGTCTTATAGCGATTCATTTCAACGGTTTTAGAATTCGTTGCGTCAATGACAACAAACTCGCCACGCTGCATTCTGGCCTCCAAAATTTGAAACAGAAGTGACCAGACCTTCTTCTCATTATCCTGACTGATACCAAAAGTTCCACTGGTAGTCATCACAGGAGATTGACACAGCAAACGAATTTCATCAGCAGACAGAGCAAATTGTTCCAAATTGTTTTCCTTAATAAATGTGGTTTTGCCGACACCGGGCGCACCACGCATTAACAGTAATACTCTCATATTCTTACCTCTTGTATTTGGTTTACTTGGTAGGTTCATCCGTCACATCTCATTCTCGGCTTTCGCCTTGAATAGAGATGTTAGGATGAACAGATTAACTCAGTTACAGAAGGCCGGGGCGAACCCAAACGAATAGTAAGCGATGCTGATGCCCGCACTCCCCGAAGTGTCGACAAAGCAGAAGTAGCTCGAGTAGTCCGCATAAACAGAGCGCAACCACCAGTACGCAGTTGAGCCAGTAGAACTATGACGGTATCTCACTTTGGAGTTACCAGCAGAATAGTAGGCGTATTGTGCCTGATAATTCTGTTCGGCACTATTGGCATAACTTCTTGAACCAAAGACCTCAAACTCTGCAAGCAAGAAAATATCATCCGTAGTTGCTGTCACATAAGATGCAGTGTTAGAACCACCACCAGTATTGTCACTGTATTTGGTAACAGTTTTCAAAACAGCTTGCAGATCAGCAGGCAGACAAGCCTTGAATGTTGGAATGATTGTAGTTCTCATTCGGCTGTTTGCCCAACCACCACTATTGCTGTTCGCATTGTTCATATTGAAATACGAACCAGAAGTATAGCTACTGTTGTAACCGCCATCAATAAATGCAATATGAACACCACCACTTGCAGCAGTATAACCGAACTGGAAGTGGATACGATTTGTACCTTCCTTAGCACTGTTATGATCAATACCAATAATATAACAATAATAAGTACCACTCAAAGACAAACTGCCAGCAGTGCCGCTCAAAGCCACAGCCTTACGATCACCAACAGCAAAATAACTGGATGCCAAACCAGCATCAGAAATTCGTTTAATATCTGCCCAGCTAATATCGTTTAACGCTGTTCCGATAGCAGGGAGGAATTCACAACTAACAGCACAAGTCTTGTTAGATGGAGCAGTATGGTTTGTGCCAGCCGCCACAGAAACCGTAATTGTAGCTGTACCAGTCTTATCATTTACACTGTTCACAGTAACCGTAGTACCGCTGACGGATACGGTTGCAACACTGGTATCACTGGACACAGCAGAAATTGCACCATTACCAGCACGAGTCACAGTAAAAGTTGTACTCTTAGTAGAACTATTCAAAGTGATACTGGTTTTGCTCAAAGACAAAGAACCCGCTGCTTTACCGATAGTCCAATTTACACTCTTTGCAGTAATAGAACCATCAGACCAACAATAATCATCCAATGGAGTAAATGTTGCGGCATATGTACCAGCATTGGTTTGAGCAGTAACACTCAAGGTCATTTTACTACTGTCATAATTGCTCCAAGAAGGAGTCTGCGCAGAACCAGTATAGGTCAATGTTCCGCTCTGACTTGGTACATTTGCAATTGCCAGTCGATTGGGAACTCCACTTATTACATTGCTTGCGTTTGTATTTACTGCACTGCCATAGGCATCCGTAGCATAGGGGAACACAGCAAAATAATAAGTCTCACCATTAGTCAAACCAGAAATAGTTAAACCGTTAGTCTGATAAGCATTCTTTGTGGTAGAATTCAGCACTAATGTACCATCATCAACACTTGTAGGCTTACTGCCTTTTTTATAAACAACCTTAGAACCACCCCAAACAGTTGTGGTAATGCCATCCTGTGTAGTATTTTCAGGATCAGTCCACTTTAAAACGACCTTGCCATTACCAGCCGCCGCAACGCTCATACCAGACACATTAGCAGGAGCAACGGCAACAGGAGTAACCGTCACCAGATTTTCATCTAAGTCTGTATAAACATTTTGAGTAGTATAGGTAAAAAACTTGTAATAATAAGTCACGCCATCAGTCAATCCGCTATCGCAGAAATATTTAGACTGATAAGCATTTCGTGTTTTACTGTCCAAAACGACAGTACCATCTCTGCGGCTTACAGGTGCGGAGCCAGCCTTACGAACCAAGATAGTTCCTGCAAATGCAGCAAGTGTAGATTCAGCAACTACAAGATCGCTCGGATCAGTCCACTTGAAATAGGCTTTACCATGAGAAACAACAGTAGCAATATTGCTTACTGCGCCCAAGGCCAAGCCACCGCCGCCGCTCCCGCCGCCAGTGGGGAAATTAGAAATAATAGGCATCTTTTAATCCTCCTTTAACCTAAAAGAATCACAACAACTGGAATATCAACCTCTGGCATTTCGCCATCCGCTGAAATAGTCAATACTCCATCAGCTTGTCCAGTAATGGATAAGAGGGCATTTCTTGCCGCATCTCTCTGAACAATAGTTGCATCATGAGAAACGGAGATCGTTCCGTTTTGAGCTGCACTAAGTCCTTCGACTGCCAGTTCTTGTGTATAGGGACTGTCAACACCAGCCCACGCAGAGGCTAAAAGAACACCTGAAACCGAATTACTACTATCTGCCTTAGTATTTAAAGCAGCTTCGATTTTCGTCATGTTGCTATTTTCATTGCCGCATAACTGTTGTCTTAATTCCAAAAACTTTGGATCATCTGTTGATTCCGTTGTATATAATCCATACTTTGTAGTTTGACTCAAAACGAAACACCATCCTTTCAACCAAGCAGAATTACGAGAATAGGAATATCGATCTGCGGCACATCACCATTGCAAGAGAAAGTCAAACTCCCATCTGCCTGTGCAGAAACAAAAAGCTGTGCGGCAACAACAGCCTCATACACTGCAACAGAAAAATTCTGCGGCAAAGATGCAATACCGTTTTGATTTGCCTTCAATCCACTAACTGAAACAGTTTGTTGCCCGTTAGTCCATGCACTTGCACTCAAAGTCACATCAACTGAATTGCTTGCATCGCATTTTCCATTCAGGGCGTTGTAGATTGCTTCATCATCAAACGGAAGTTGCGTATAGGTTTTCACGCCATCGCCAGTTTTAGTTCTCACATCGCCAGCCGTAGTGTCAACCAGAATCATTTCACCGTTCAAAAGAACTGGATTATTTGCAGTCCAATTTGCGCTTGTATCCCGTTTCAATCGAATACGGGCTTCAAATTCTTTTCCAGCCATGAATCCTCCTATCAGTACAAAAATACCCACCCCGTATTTCTACGAGGTGGGCTGTACGAAATTTTATTTATTTATCTGTGATGGATTAGATCACAGTGCTGGAACTGCCGCAGTTGAAAATGATGTAACCATCCTGCGCCAAATCCTCAACCTTACCGCTCTTAGCGACAGCAGCCAAGTCAGCATCATTTGCCTTCTTAGCAACCTCAGTCTCAACGGTAGTCACACGCTCTGCCAAAGCAGTCAAATCAGCAGCCTTAGCATAATCACCAATCTTCAGAGCATCAATAGCGGCCTGAACATAAGCAACAACGGTAGTACTCTCGCCTTCACCGCCAATACCAGCCAAGATATTCTGCAAAGCAGTAATAGCACCAGCCATCTCAGCGGCCTCAGCACCATGAGTAGCAGCCCAATCAATCAATTCTTTGTAAGAATTGACAACGCCATCGTCAGTAACCTTAGTTGCAAAATCATTGAACGCATCAGTGATCTTCTTGTCAACAGAACCCGCACCAGTACCATTCAGAACATCAATAGCATCAGCGTTTGCCTTAATATCGGCCTTAACCTGAGTATCGTCATAAGTAGCGGCAGCCTGAGCGTCAGAAATCATCTCAACAACAGTCTTGTCCGCAGGAACAGTACCAACCTTAGCTTCCAGAGCATCCACATCAGCCTGAGCGTCATCGCCAGCCTTCTTAGCAGCGGCAATAGCGGCATCCTTAGCATCTGCATAGCCCTGAGCCTCAGCTTTGGTAGCATAATCGCCAGTAGGCTGCTTGCCAGCCAAAGCAGTTTCAACATCTGCGAAGCTATCAATAGTAGTACCATCCTTGATAGCGTCAACAGCATCTTCAACATCCTTCACAGTAGAAGTAGTTTCACCCTGAACGGCCTTAGCTGCGCCCTTAGCCTCATAAGTTTCGCTGTAATCAGGCAGAGCCTTACGAGTCACAACGACCTTACCATCAACCTCGGACACGCTCTCAACATACTGACCATCAACGGCAGTATCAGTAACATCCAGACCAGCAACCAAACCATCAGCATAGGTCTTAGCATCAGTCAAAGCCTGAGCAGCAGTACCCTTTGCATCATAGGTATTAGCCAAATCCAGAGCGGCGATAGCATTGGCAATCTGAGTTGCAACAGCAACAGAACCAACCAGACCCTCCAAAGCAGTAGCACGGCTCTCAACATTAGTCACACGACCAGCCAGAGCAGTGTCATCATACACGGTATCGGCAGTGGTAATGGTAGTAACAAGGTTCCAATCAGCATCAGCCAAATCCTTCTTATACAACTTCAAAATATGAGTATCAGAGGTATCCTGCTCCAACTTATACTGAGTGTTGGTATCCTGAATCTCACCAGCAATATAGTCAGCCAAACCACTGATTTCATCAGCAGTGTAGGAAGGCTTTGCCGCAGCCTTAGCCCAATCATACACATCAGCCGCAACAGCACTCACATAAGGCAGACTGTTGAAAGCAGTAGAACCGTCACCCACCTTGAACAGAATGGAAGGCTCCTGAACCACAGCACCAGTCTCAGCAGGAATCACAACAATGCAAACCTCACCAGACAGGGGAGTAGGGTTATTGGCAGTCCAATTCGCATAAGAGTCATACTTCAGTTGAATGCGAGTTTCAAAAGTTTTGTTAGCCATAAATACATTCCTTCTTTCTTTTAATTTTTTGAGTTTATAGGTTATATTAAAACAATCATTGAGATAACCCAATGACTTGTTTCCAAAGATTATTCGATGAATGAATCACCACTATGTAAAATGATTGAATCTCCATCAGTTTGAACTAATTTATTAATATTGACTTGATTAATTTCCATTGTACCATCTTCTTTAACAGAAACGCCGTTTTCAGCATCAGTACCTTTCACAACGCCGTGTGCTAAAGCAGTAGCCAGTGGAATGTCAACAGCCTTATCCGTGATAGGCAAATTCTGTCCATTGATTCGAATAATCTCAATCACATCGGCTTGATGAAATTCCTGAATTGTTTGATCAATTTCAAGAAATTTTGCAGAAGCCTTCTCAAAGTTATCATTAAACTTTCGTGCTACCTCAGAGCCAGAATCAGAATTAGCCGATGTAGTTCCTGCTCTGAGTTTTTCATAAATGAAATCCAATCCAATCACCGCCTTTCACTTTAAGCATATAAATAGCTGTCGGCTAATAATGTAGCGGTTTGGTAAAGAAATCCACGATAGTTTTCAGGCTGTCCAACCGCAGCAAAACAATCACCATTTTGATATTCGCCGCTGCCAGTTGGATCGTATAAAGGACTATCACTTGGGTAAAATACACCAGAATAAAATCCACCAACTACACTTGACATAAGCATTCACCGCCTTAATAGATAAAGCAGAGAACACATTCGTTAATGTTACTCTCGAAACGCAAATCTGTAATTTCAGGAGTTGTTTGTCCAGCAATAGCAATACTTGAGAAATTACCATTGCCATCAGTAGTATAAGTAAATCCATTCATGGTGAATTTTGCGTAAGCGTCCGCTTTGATGGTAATATGGAATAATTTATCAGCCAAAGAATCATGATCAACTCTACGAACTTCAGCCAAGCATTTTTCCACTACATTTTCATTCGCCTGAATTCCAGTGATTAATCCACCTTGTTTTCTTACCATCTAATCACCACCTTCTTATTAAAGTTCTGCTATGCTTATGTAATTGTTATAAAATCAAGTTCATGCAAAGTCATATTGTCAAACTCGGATACTGTAAAATTATCCATCTCACTAACAAAACGATACCGTTTCATTTCTGTGCTTGCCTCACAAGATAATTCCATTTTGCTTTCAGATGGATAAATAATACCAATCAAAACTTCCGTTATTTCCGCAAATATGTGAAAAATATTTTCAGACGAAGCAAATTTCTCTAAATGTAAAATAGAATCTATGGATGCAGATAAGTATGTCATGACTTCTAAATCATGCAAAATCTTTTCCAAAAAGTATTCATCAATTGGAGCAGCAGATAAATACATTTCTGCATGACCTGAAACAGATGCTAAATAGAACAATCCAACAGGTTCAGTATATAGCACCATATCTAAGTCATTTAATTTTGCAACCTTACTGCTTGCAAATTCTGATTCTGCAAATAAATATAATTTACTATCAAACTTTTCAAATCCTTCTTTTGAACATTCAAGCTGATCGGCAACTAACATCATATCGAAATCCACTGTGCCAAATGAATGTGCAATATAATAATCTAATGGGTCTACGGAAATTTCCAGAACGGATTCACTGTTGATTAAATCTTTCTTAATTGCATTAATCATATCAACAGATAAAACCATTTCCGTATTACCACCAGTTGTTACTTGACTAAATAAATCAGCTTTTGCGCTCAGATACATTTCACTATTCATATACTCATGCACTCGTTCTTCTAAATTAGTAATTATTGCATTCAACTCCATACTGGCTTCGCCAGTAAAAGTTTTCATTAACTCTAATTCTGACATAGAACAAAGCAAATAGAGATAATTATAAAGTGTAAATGTATCTCTTTGTACTAATTGCGAAATAATAACATCAATTTCGGTGAGTCGTTTCTTTAAATAAACATCAAAGGTTTGCAACTTTCTCACCTACTTTCTATTTTGATTTTTATTAAGCCTTGTTTGCCAAAGTCAATTTAAGACCGCCGCTCTTGACAGTAACAATTGTTGCAGCTTCAACGCTACGAGATTGTGTCAAAGCCTCAAACATAAGCAAGTTGCCATCAACAATATCATCGTACAGAACGAAGTGTGTCATGGTTCCCCAACTTGCAGAACTTTCAGGGAAAGAAACATCAGAATTGTTTGAGATCACACCATTAACAGGTTCGCCCAAAGTAGTCAATTCAACACGAGAATACCCAGCCGAATCCAAAGGTTCGGTAACGCCTGTGCCATCAACATTTGGTGCGGTAGAACTCAAACCAAGATAAACTTTATCAGGCAGTGTAGGACTCAGCTTAGTTTTGAAAACATTGCCCATGATACAGTTTAAAAAGTATGTAGAAGTCATACGCTTTCATCCTCCAATCTTCATTACTTGTATTTATTGTTATTTCAAAAAACTTTCATTGATATTATGGAAAATATTAAAAATACCCTGATTCGGAATTTCAACTTCTCCATCAATATCTTTGATAGTGATTTGATAAATGTATTTACCATACAATCCCAAAGTATCAGTTGGTAATAAGTCTACTGTTGCAACATTTTTTGCACCAGTAACATCATCGCCAATTACAAATGATAAAGGCTTTGAGACTAATGGTTCATCGTTATATTTGTCAGAATAGTCCACAAGAGCAAAATTACCTGTGCAACCTTCTGCGTTGAAAGGAACATTCTGTTCCGTAAATAACCGCCAACGAAGTGTGTTTGATTGTCCTGCAACAAACATGACTTCTGGCAGAGAATAAACATCATGCCGCATAACAATCACCCTCCAAAGTTCACAGGGAACTCGCATTTGAAATCCAAAAGACAACTGCCTTTGACGAGCAGTTTGTTCAATCCTTTTTTCAGCGGCAACCATGAAAAATTACAATACTGATACATATTTGCATATGTAGGATCAGACGAAACAATTTTTCCAAGTTCGTTATCCACTGAAATCGTCAAGAAATAATCCTTTGGTAAATTTTCAAAACGCAGCTCCGCATTATTGCACGATTGATTAATAATCGAAATTGTGTTACTGCCATTTAATGTAATATCCAGCTTAGGATAATACATCTTATTGATTGTAGATCGACTGACTAACTTGATTTCTGTTTCATTCACACAAGAGTAACTGAACTTTTGTGGAAAGGTGTATCCATAAGGAGAATCACATACCACTTTTGCAGTGAAAGCCCACGGCAACCAAGAAAGTTGAATAGGCTCCAATTCACTAATAATGCAGTGATAGCGAATGGTTTCCATATCTGGCTGTTCAATTTCAAGCCATTTATATGTGTCGTGACCTGTCAACCAGTTTGCGATTGCGTCCATTTCAAAACGATCTAAATGTTCATCCATCTTGAGCATTAATGGATCAAGACCGAAAACCAGTTTAAATTCCAAAGGATCATCAAAAGAACGACCATATAAAAAAGTCCGTCCAGTGGACGGAATTACATCAGTCATCAATTTACCTGTACTTGCAAAGGGAGCAGCTTCATTTTTATTTCCATCAATATCATAAATCCGCAATCCAAATTCAGTACAGGGGATGCGATTAAATGAAAAGTTTTTAGCAATAAAACCCATCCACTCACCTCCGCTTATACATTTTAATCTGCCTTGCTATCAGATTCAGTTTCCTTCTTTTCGGTAATCTCGCAATTACTCAAAATAGCCAAAGTTTCCTGCAAGATAGCAAAACATCCAGCAAGATTACCAGCATTTTGCGCACCACTTACTGCAATGCCGCCATCTAAAGTCTTACAAACGGCATCAATCCTTTGCATCACATCATTTTTAATCATTATTGTTCTCCTTCATACATTGATTTAGTTTCTCTTTTAACTGTTCAATTTCACGATATAATTTTTGAATCATAAAAGTATTCAAAGAGATAAAGTCAGAATATCTTAAATAACATTGATCCAAATATTGATCATGAACATCATGTGCGCCAGCACAACGAATAAAACCAGCAAAATCACTGGTTTCCAATCCATTGTCTAATAATGCTTCCTCAACATCCTGAGCAATAAAACCAATATGAAATCTTTGGCTACTACCCTTATTAAACCGATAGAAACTCGGCTTCAAAGACATAAAGAAACCACTGTATTTTTCCATGTCATAAGATATGGAATTTTTTATTCTTCGATCCGAACTAACTGTAATTTCCTCACTTGCAGAAATAACATTGTTCGTAATCGTAATACCATTCTCAGGGGCTTGCATACGAACACCAGCATTGGTTGCGATAAAATAGTAATCTTCATCAGAACCATACATCTTCGCACCATAGGTCACACTAATACCTGTACTGCCCCTCGCACACGCAAAACCACCCCAACCACTACCAAGTGTAACAATATCAGCATCAATTGTACCCGAACGAATATAATTGGCATTGATGTAAAGTCTATTGGTAGACGAATCACTGAAGATACCAAATCTCGTACCGCCACCAGTCAAAACATCAAATACCTTTTGATCGGTAATACGGTTTTCATAAGCAAGATCATAAGCATAATCTGCATAATCGTAAGCATCCGTAGCTAAAGTATAAGCATTCCCAGCTTTATCATAAGCCTGACCAGCATAATTAAAAGCATCAGTAGCTTGAATATAAGCTAAACTCATAGAAGCATTTTGCTCTGTGACAGTTGCCCAGTTAATACTTGACCCTGCGCCCATATTAATACTGCCACTTACAGTCACATTACCAGCAGCATCAACAACAAATTGACCATTACCAACATTGATACCATTCAGACAAAGATAATCAGATTTAAACTGCTGATTTGCATTCATCATGATATTGCCGCTGCTATCTTTATAAGTAGCACCCTGCACAGTACCTTTAAAAGTACCAGTGTTAGCCATTAAATTGCCATTTGCATCAACAGAGAAATTTGGATTTGTAGCAGTACCGCCAATTTTTAAATTACCTTGTGCGTCAACACGGAATGCAGTCGAGCCACCAACTTCTAAAGAGCCACGGAAAATACCGCCGACAGCATCAATAACACCCTTGATATAAAGACCGCCATCCATGTCAAGCCAAAAGTTCGCATTGGGAGTATCATTCGCATCCAAATCGTCAACCTTTGTCACGGACTTATTGTTTGCAGTTTTCACACCAGTAGGATTATTGAATTGATCATAGAAAAACATATTGTCTGGATCATCGCCACCGACAAGACCTAAAATTGCTCCCATATCAATTCTGCCGCCAGTCGAACCATAAAGATTAAAGGAAGCATTATGCAAAGAAGCACCTTCAGCGTCCATCTTAAAGACAGCAACACCACCGTCTTGTTTTTCGCTCTCGATAATCAGATTTTGACCAGCCAACAGCGTACCAACAAGGGCAGGGAGGACGATACCGTAGAGAGTACCAAAATTCTTATCAGTAAACTCACCGATACCAATTGTTGCACTCTCCCAATTATCCTCTGTAAACATGATAGCATTGTGAGCCATCCAAATTTGCTTTGGACTGTATGTACCGCTTGCCTCGTCATATTTCATACAGCGTAAGCCAGTGCCATCAATCTTCAGTTCATTGTTTTCACCAGCCATGATATTATTTTTCATAGCATCAATAGCAGACTTCATGAACTGTTCAACCGATGTTTTTGCACCACTGCTTACAAAGCTGCTGTAAAGATACTGATTAAAATCCAGAGAATTGCTACTGGAAACGGCTTGCTCAAGAATTTGACGAATATCCATAACACCTTCTTTAGCTTGAAAATACTCGTTAAATTCAATAGAAAAGTCTGTTAAATCATCAAAATCAACAGATACAGCAAGGACATATGGTTCATAAACATTCTCATTTAAGTGAAGATACAGTCTTTCGCCAAGAGAAAATTGCTTTGCAAATTCAACAAAATCGTCAAGCGCAAAGAAATTTCCGCTATCAACAGAAAAATAATATGTTGGCTGAGAAGCCTTTTTCAGATATTGATCTGCATAATCATATAATTCCAGAGCAATAGATTGTTTCTGATACTCCGTTACATTTCTGGTAAAATACGCATTTGCAATAGAAGTTTTAAACTGCAATGTACTATCGGACTTCATAACATTTGCGCTTAAAGTGCCTGTCATAGACAATGTTGCACCAGAGAAAGTTATGCTGTTGTTTAATTTACCATCGTTCAAATACAAAGAAAGAACAAAAGTATTATCACTATTGACTTCCAATGTGCCTCGAACAATTTCTGCATCTAACGACAAACTGGAATGACTGGTTTCAATCATGCCACCACGAACAGAATAAAAAGTTTTATCAGATGTATATTCTGTTTCTATAATTTCATTTAAACTTACAAGATTGAAAATTGAAGCCAAATCTCGTACCATAGTACCATCAGTAGAATAACTATCAGTATTCGTAATCGCAAATGTCGAATCAGTTAAACTACCACACTTAAAATATCTATCAAGTATCTCAATCTGTTCTTCATTAAAAAAAGCAGAAAACGCAGTCAATTGATTGATATTTTTAAGTTGATTTGTAAGAGCAGTAATCTTATTCTCAATAGGAGAAATGACAGCGTTTTTCTGATTATTGATTTCTTTTTCTTTTGCAGAAATCTCAGATTTTACAGCATCCAAATCATCTTGCAAAGAACTGTCCATAGCAACACCTTGTACCAATGTTGCTTTCTTGCTCTCCAATCCAGAAAGTTCTCCTTCCAAATCGGCAAGTACCGCATTCTCCGTTACAAGGCGGCTTATTAACATACTCTGTTCAACAGATATATCAAAATAAGTTTGCTGATAGGAATCAAAAGTCTGCTTCCAATTTTGCCACTGTATGATCATCTCTTTTGAAAAATAAGACTCATTCATATATGCGTCAAGATTGTAGATTTTATTCGTACCCATAGGATTAACAGTTCGAATATCTAAATCATCAGCACCATGAACATCTAATGCGGTCACAAGTTCATTTGCATTTTCTTCGACCTCAATTTCATCCAAAAGATTTCTCGCAGATAAATACACTGCTTTCGTTGAAAAAGAATCAGAAAGACTTTTTACATTGATGGTTCGATTATATGTATCAAAATCAAAAATGCAGTCATAAGACTCCTGTAATTTCGATTTCATAAAATCATATACAGATTGGTTATCAGCACTATAAGTACGATACTTACCAATTAAATCACTTGAAACTGTTCCAATTGACCAAGATGGAAGTTCAGAAAGAATAATTCCCATAATTGTTCCATCAGGAGCAAGAGGATTCCAGAAATTATAAGTACCTTCTTCCAGTGTAATTTTCTTTCCCGCCAATTCATATTCCAAAGAATATGCTTTACAGGATTTTATTTTGACAACTGTATCATTGTTTTCAACAGGACTTTGTAAAAGGAATTGACCATATCCTTCAACATCAATGACCCTCATACTTGTCAGAAGATCGTACTCGTCCAGTTTTTCTCCATTGTCAGCAGATGGATATTTAAAATTCAATTCAGAAACCTCAGTGTAGCAAAATCTTGCATTCGGTTCTAAAATATGACCTAAATAACCAATAGGAGTTCCGTCTAAGTTTCTCAAAATAAACTTTGGACGATTTCTCATATCAATTTTGCTAAAATCAATAACCAAACAATCAACCTCCTTTCATTATGATGAAAGGGAAGGGCATATAGCCCCTCCCTTATGGTCTTAATCTGCTTCCTCTTAAAGTCCCCTTGCCAGCCCTAATAAAAGAGCCAGCAATTTCTTCACCAGCGATATTACCGATCTCTCGGCTCAACCGCTGAATATCACTCTTATCCAACTTTTCAGTAACCATCACATGAACTGGTACTGTTACATCACCGATGCTCTGTGATACATGATTGCCGCCAGACGCAGCTTGTGCCTGCTGCATATCACGCATAACAGCATTTTGAGATTGAGTTTCCGCATATCTGCTACCATTCATACTCTGATACAAACCACCACTGATACCTAATCTGCCAGCAACCGTTTCATCCTCTTTAAGAACACGATAAATAGTTTCCTGCTGAGGCTCAGTAAACACTGCTTCACGCTTTTTAAGTAGAGTGAGCATTTCGTCCTGCTTTGGAGTTGGATTGTCACCAACAATACCACCAGTATGATAGGTACTATACGGATAAGTAGAGTAAAGTTGTGCGCCGCCTACTTTATCCAAATACCACACACCATCATCTCCACGAACAACAGTGCGTCCGATCAGTTTTTGTAATTCCTCACCAAGTTCCAGATTTCGTTTATTAAGTCGAAGTTTACCAGCCGCATCTTCACTGCCATGCTGTTTAGAATTAGCTTTCATTTCCGCAACGATCTCTTTCACTCGTGCCATTGTCTGACCGCCACTGGTATCATAGTCACCCATACTACCAACAGTAGTAAATCCACTACTTGCATCAAAAGCCGCAATTTGAGCTTGTGTAGCTGCTACGGCATTCAAATAACTACCATACTGCTGAACAGCACTCGAAGCATTGTTCCAAGCAGAAATCAATTCAGACTGCACAGTATTACCATACTGATAGTTCCAATTAATCAAATCATCATAGAGAGTATCCCAATGATTATCAATCCTGTCGATAGCCATCTGATAAATTTTTTCTTGAGAAGAAATAGAGTCTTGGAGAATTTCAATCTCTTTATTCTTTTCTTTCTCATAGGCATCAGCCATATCATCAAGCATATCGCTTGTTGTCTCATAAGCATGATCTGCCTGAGTTTCAGCCAAATCCGCTTGTTCCTCAGCTAATTGCTCTTGCAACTTTCTTTTTTCGGCTTGAGCCTCACGACTATCATCCAAATCAAGTTGGGCAATTCGTGCTTGCAATTCAGCAATAGATTTTGTCTTTTCAGTAACATCCTTGGTATACTTATCTTTTTCACGCTCTAAGTCCAAGGACTTTTTCTGCAAATCAACAATTTCCCGGTATTTGTCAACCTGATCCTCTAATGCAGAGATTTGATTCTCAACCTCTTGCTTGACCATATCCTCAACATACTTGAGTAAATCTTCAAGGGCAGAGGAAGTTTCCTCTAAAGCCTCTTTTGCAGAGGTATCAATTCGACCAATACTTGTAACTGCCGAATCTGCCAAACTTCGCATTACATTAATACGCTGCAATGCGTTATTATACTGATCATCACTCAAACCAAGTAATTGCAACTGTGCATAGACTAAATCCCATGTGCTTGATGCCGCTGCACTTGTTGCTGTTGTCAGATTAAGAAGTGCCACAGTATCATTATTTGTCAACGCCGTTCTAAGCTGCTGGATATAATTCAAAGCAGATTCAATTGCCATTTGCTGAGTTCTCGCAGCAATTACTCTCTGAATATTTTCCTCATTGATAACTAATTGACCGTTCTCGTCCTGCAAATAAGCAAGATTTTCAACGCCATAAGAAAGAATATCCTGCAAAGTATCTACCGTTATACTTCCGTACTCGGCATATTCCTGAGCGGCATCTTTCAAAGAGTCATACATACCCTGAATATTATCCAGAGCATCATTTGCGTTATCAACTACCTGTTGCCAAGCATCTTTTGTTGCATTTACGATAGCATCCTGATAATCCCACCACAAATCTGAAAGCTGACTAATTTCATCACTGGTTTCAGAATAACCTAAAGAACGATAGTATTCAGCTTCATCATGGATGGTGTCTTGCATATCCCGATAATAACCAATAATATCATTAGTATATCTTGAAATATCGGAATAGTTTGCAGATTCAATAGCTTGATTCAACCAGTTTTCAGTTAATGTAATAGCATTTTCATATTCAGATGTAATATCTTCATATGCAGCCACAATAACCTCTTTGATAGCATCCTGATAATCCCACCACTGTTTCTGCAAGTCCATAATATATTCAGAATTTTCGCTAAGACCTAATTTGCGATATTCCTCTGCTTGGTCATGAACTTCTTGTTGCATTTTCTTATAAATTGCAACAATTTCATCAGCACTTCCATTATTCTTTTCAAGAAGGAATATATCATGCTCGTATGAAGCGATAATTTTACTAATCTCTTCATCCATTGCATCAAGAGTTTCTTTAAGTTGTTCCTCAAGATCAATATCTCCGCTTACATTTACATTGACATTGACATTTGAATTTTTTGTGCTATTTGGAACACTATCTTTTCCAAGACTATATGTACGATCAAGGAATGTAAAATGTGCATTTCCTTTTACATACGCAATACCACGGCTGTTAATCCTGCGATTTTTCAAGAGTTCTTCTGTTTGACGATGATTAAAAACAATAGCACCCTTTGGCAAATCTACAAATTCAGCACCATTTGTACCAACAGTTTGATAAGTACCTGTTTTTGGATCGACAACAAGTTCCTCACCAAGTTCACCAACTAAAGCATCTTTTTCCGCAGTTGGTGTTCCCCAATTTCCACTTTCATGAGCATTACCCTGTGCCAATGCAGTTCCAAATGCTCGTGTAGATTGAGTTCTGGTAACTGTTGTAACATAAATTGTCTTGCTCTTTATGCCCTTTAACAAATTTTGTACTTCGATTAAACGATTTCTGGTAGTTCCATATCCATCCATTTTCATCGTAAAATTCTTATCTTCGATTACAAAATTCTGAATGGTTTCCAAGCTGCTTAATACATCTTCATCATCAATGCCAGCATAAAGCATAATTTGAGATTGCTCAGATTCTAACGAATCAAGTTTATCAACAAGGGCATCTACTTCTGTCTGATCGACACCAGCAACAGCAGTATAGGTTTTCCCATCAAACTCTGCAATTTTATCAAGCTCGGCCTGAGTATCTGTAATTTCTTGCTGTACTTGTTCCAAAGCAACCTGAATTGTAAGTTCAGTAGGAAGTTCCAAATCATATTTTTGCTGAAGTAAAGTAGCTAATTGGTCTTGTGCATCTACATAGTTTGTCATAGTTGCTTCATATTCAGCATCCGTTTCATCCAAACTATCTAAATCTGATTTAAGAGAATCTACTTCTTTTTGCTTTTCTGTAATTTGAGCATCAATTTCAATATGAGCAGAAATATTTTCTCTGGCAGTAGAACGCAGTTCTTCCATTTTTGATTTTGTTTCATCAATTTTAGCTTGCAGTTCATTCCATTCATCAGTACCAATTTTCCCGCTTTCACCCAATTCTGCTTGCTTTTTTAACAGTTCAGTCATTGCTTGGTCACAATCATAGATTTTACCTTCCAATGTCTCAACTTCTAAACTACTAAGAAAATCCTCATGATCAGCAGAATATTTTGAAATCGCATTTCCTAAAGCAAATGCTTCTGTTGTGGTTAGATTCATTGCTTCAGCAAATTGCTCAATAGTTTCAATTTGAGAATTTAACTCAAAATTCTCTAAATCTCCAACAAATACAGTTGAATCACCAAATGCGGTTTTAAGACCATCAGTAACAAAATTCTTAATATTATCAAAATCAATAGAAATATTCCCATCATCAGATGTATAATATCTCGACAGAACTTTGTTAATATATTTCCAACCAGCTTCTATTTGATCTCCCGCATCCTCAAACTGACCATAAATATCTTCTGGAACTAATGCTTTAAAAGCTGTCCAGAATGTCTCTGTACCAAACTCATTATTTTCATAAGAATCAACAAGAGTCTGAATCATATTGGCAAGATCGTCTGTATAATCTGCCGCATCATCAATAGCCTGTGCATTATCAAGTTCTGTAAAGGCGTTTGTAACACCAAGCAATTGCTGTTCTAACAATTTATACTGAGCGATTTGCTGTTTAGTAGCATCAATCTGGTCAAGTATTGTATTGATTGTACTTAGAGTTGCTTCATCATAATTCTCAACACCATCTGTAACATCATACAATTGATTAACCAATTCATGATAATTAAGTTTTTCATGAGATTGTGCTAATTTCAAATCTGTCATTAACGCTTCTTCTGAAGCCTCAACAATTCCTCGCAGACCATCAGCATTTGTAACCAAATACCCATTTGTAGTATCAATACAATCTGCGAGAGCAGTTTCACCGCCAGCTAAAGTCACTAAGGAATTATAGGCATCTTCTGTTAAATGTGTGTTATCAGCAAAAATATTTTTCATAGCTAATTGCACATCTACTGCATTTTCAGTAGCAGATTGCAATGTATCATATCCTTTTCGAATCTGAGCAACAGAATCAAAATATGTATTTGCTGAATCTTGAGCAATCTCTGCATTTTTCAGTTCAATATATCCCAATTTATCTAATAATTGCAATAATTGCTCAACACTAATTCCATATTCATCAGCCGCAAATTTTAATCCGACATACGCCTGTTGATCCTCTGGTAAAGTATGTCTACGACTGTTTTTATTTGGATTATCTTCATATTCCATGCCCGTATTAAGCACTTCATACAAATCAACTTTCCCATCTTCATTTTTGAACTTTTCAACAGTATCCTTGATAAAATTACCAAAAGTATCATCTGGATCAGCCAAAGAAGCCTTGAGTTCAATTTCATATTGATAGTTTTTAGATAATTCTGTAAACTTATCAAAGAAATCAACCATATACATATTGACGGCTTCATTGCTCCACCCGGCATTTGCCCAAGCAATTTGCGCCTCATTCATTTTCTCAACGGCAGCAACAGCAGATTCACTATCACCATTTAATAAAGCATCTTGATATTCTTTTTGTGCGCTTAATACTTTACCCCAAACTTCGCTGTATTCAGATTCATAATTCAATAGACCTTCGACATATGTATTGAAAATCTCTTCATTATCATCTATTGTATCGGTAATTGATCTGATTTGTTTTTCATAACCCTCTAACGCAGAACCAACATATGTCAGATAATCTTCTCCAAAATATTCTTTACCTAAACTCTCTGTAATATTAAATAAAGAACGGTAGGTATCTAAAACATCATAAATTGAATCCGCATCTATATCAGATACAAAATCACCAGTAATACCAACAGGAGGAATTTCAATTCCAAGATCAGCCTTCTCAAATTCTGCTTGAAGTCTATCATGGAAATCGGCTGGAACCATATCCAAATCTAAATCATTAATGGCATCCCACAATTCGCCAGTAGAAGGTACTTCAATTGTAAAACCTCCACCAACAGGAGAATTCCACCAATCTACTTTACTTGGATTAAAATCAGTAAACAAATCAATAGCATCTTGAATCGCACCAATATTATCCTGCTTAAACTCTTCCCAATTAGTCTTAGACAGATTATTGATTGCATCAATCTGATCATTAATTTCACCAGTTACAAGATGAATACCTTCTGCTTCAGCACCAAACTTTTCAATTAATTCCTCTTGAATAGCAATTAATTCTTTTCGTTTGTTATATGCCTCTTCTTCAGAAAGATTGCCAGAATCAATTTCTCCACGCAATTCAATAATCTTATCTTTATAATCTTCAAGAGAACTAACTAACTCGTTATGGGAATTAGCTGCATCCTCTGCTGCCTGACGAGCCTCTTCAATTTTTTGCTTATAATTCTTATAAGCAGCGATAGCAATAGCAATAACTGCAACAACTGCTGTTATTGCGGCAGTAGCGGCAGTTGCAGGAGCAACAGTACCAGCAAGAGCAGAAGAAGCACCTTTTAAAGTAGTAATAAAACCACCACCAGCAGCCTTCCCCTCCATCCAACACAATTGCAATGTTTCAAACAAACTTGTTATTTTAGGAATAATTCCAAAACCACTGGTAATTACATTAAACAGTTTTACAAACAATCCAGTAGCGGATTTCAAATTTAAAAGTGTTAATGCAGAAGCTACGATGACTAAAGCATTGCCCATACCGCCAAGAGATTGAATTATTTTATCTAACACAGTAATAGCCTGTGTCCCTAATTCAACAATCCCCTTTAAAAAATCGCTGTTAAAAACAGTAGTAGATAATGCTTCAAAGGCAGCTTTAAACTGATTTGTTTTGGCCTCAAGACCACCTAAATAGGTTTCATACTCTTTCATTGCCGATCCAGCAGAATTCAGCGAAGAATTTAAAGCATTCTGAGCAATATCAAAATTCTCCATAATAGCAGAAATAATATTACCTTGACGCTTACCAGCAATCAATTCTGTAATACTCGCTTGCTGAATATCGGTCAATTCTTCCCATTTATTCGCAAGTTCTTCCAGAATTTGATAAGTAGATTTAAATGTATCATCGTTGATCATAATATCAACGCCCGACAAAGCCATAATTTCTTTACGCAAGGTTGCCGTAGATTCTGCCATGCCATCCATATCAAGACCAGCAGCTTCCAATTCAGTAGTTGCACCACGAATACGCATAGAAATTGTCTTAAATGCAGTACCAACACTGGTTGCATCCTGAACAACAGTATTCGCCGCAGTAATCAAAGCAATGGTTTCATCAATAGTATTATTTGCCGCAGCCATCGAGGAAGCGGAACGCTGTAAAGCCTCACCAATGTCACCACTGGAAATTGCAAAATTGTTACCGACTTCATTAAATCTGTCCAAAATATACACAGCATTTTCTGCCTCAATGCCAAAACCCTTCATAGTAGAAATCATGCTATTTGTAGCATCATCAATACTATTTAAATCACCAACATTAGCATAAATTGTTGCAAGCTGACCAAGTTCTTCGGACTCACTTAATGAGAAACCAAGTCTGCTAAAATTAGTAGTTGCATCTACTAAATCTTTAACCGTAGTACCTAACTCAATGGCTTTTGCTTTTGCATTAGTCAAAAACCTATCATAAGAAGCATCTGTTTCATCAGTGACTTTTTTCAAATTGATCATTGCCGCATCTAAATCTTTGACATTTGAAATCATTTGTTTAAGTTCACTGAATGCCTGATACATTAATCTACTGGCACTAAAGAATGATGCAAAATTCTTGAATGCAGTTTTTAATTTATCTCCTAATGATTGTGTATGCAGTCCTGCTTCTTTGACTTTTGTATTAAATTGTTCAAATTCTGTATTCCATGCCTTGAATTGCGATGGAGTAGAAACAGCCTCTAATTTTGCTTTAAGATCATTCAGATTTTGTACCAGCGCAGGATTTCCCTTAATTGCACTATATGTCTTATCATACTCTGCAACTTTTTGACGGGCTTTTTCAATACTGGTTCTGAACTGTTCAATAGCATTTACATCTTCAAAGACCTTAGCATCTTTTTTTGTTTGCTGGAATTGTTTATTAAGAGCTGCAATACGATCAATTAGAGATTGATAATTCTGATCCGTAGTTGCAGTCTTATCTAATTCAGCTTTCAATGTTTTAGCTTCTTCAGCCGCTAAACGCAATTTTTCTTTTAAAGCATCAATACCAGAACCAGACATTCCAGAATTAGATACAGACGCAAATAAACTATCAGCCTGAGAAGAAATACCTGACAGTAAATTTAAGTTCTCTGATTTTACACCATATGTTGCGTTATATTCGGAAACCGCCCGTTTTGCATTATCTACGGCTATGGAAACGGCATCCCATTGCTTTTTTAATTTACCGCCAGTAGCATCAGCATCTACCTTTTCAAGAGCTGTATCCAATTCGGTAATCGCTTTAATTACTTTTTGAGCAGCCGCACTATCCCCAATGCTGTCATATTTGATTTTGAAAATCTCTAAAGAAGAACGAGCATCCTCAATCTTCTTTTTAATACCTAAATCACCAGATTGTGTCTTTTCTGCCGATCCTAATTTTTTGAGTTCTGCATTCAGACTTTCAATCATTGTTTGCAGACGCTTATAAGCCGACAATTTCTTTTGAGTATTATCAGCATTCTCAAATTGTGCCAAATTTGCTTTTAACAAATTTACTCGTTTTTGCGTTTCAGCACTTACATCCTTGAGTTTGCTAAATTGCTCCACAATAGAAGAGACACTTCTTGATACAGAAGTGTCCGAATTCATCTTTTTAACGGCAGCATTATATTCTTCGATTTGCTTTTTAGCAGATCGCAAAATTTCATTTGCCTTTGTAAAATCACCAGACGAAACAGCATGATTAAACGCATTCCAAGTATCTTTATTCAATGTTATGCCAATATCTTTGGCAATGTTTCGATACTCTTGCATTTGAGAATTTAATTTTGCTTGAGTGGAGGCAATTTTCTGTTGTGCTGCTAAAATGCTATTTACACTTTTTGCGTCAACTTCAACGCCCATCTTGACTGTTTTCTTGTTAATTTTCGCAACAACAGCATCAATTTCTTTTTCCGTTTCTGCTTTTTCGATTGCAGTCTTGAGAATAATTTTTCTGGTCTTTGTGCTATTTAAAATACCGTCAAGTTCGGCTTGAATATTAGCTTGAGTTTGACTTACATCCAACCCCAATACAATCAAACCATCAGCAGCCATTTATTTTCACCTCCTATAAAATAATAAAACCTCCCTCTAAATAGGGGAGGAAATGTTCGTTAATATACTCGTCCATAATATAAAAGCGGCCTAATTACATTCTTTTGTTCTGATAATTGTAATCCAAGTTTGTTTTTAGAATTAAAATCTCGAATACCATCAGCGATCCAGTTTGATGCTTGCCGATAGCCAAAATTCGGAATATTCTTAAACCAAACATTCTTTTTAACAACATAACCATCATTCAATAACCAAAATACATTCGCATCACTTTTATTCCACTTTTTGAAAATAGATGGACGAATTGAATTTTCAATTTTTAATGTAATGCTCATTCGATTACCTTCAACTTTAATATCTGCCAAATCAGCAGTAGAAATCGAATGTTGCATTGTTCTTTGATGGATTTTGCTTTGTATGCAATTAGATAACAAATTTGCAGCACCCACCAATTCTTGCCCATAAGTCAATCCAGATGGGGCTTTTATTTTTGTTATATCAAGATTATTCAAAATCTTAGCTAATGACATACAGCACCCCCATAACAAAAAAGACGAGGGCATAAACCCTCGTCCTTTCTTATTTCATTATTCATTTTCCGGGCTTCCAACGATGCCCACACCGTAAACAAGTCAATACTGTTTTACCACTTCCAATAAAACCTGTTACAATGCTAAACCCTCTTGCACCAGCATGATATTCTGTCGATCCACATTGAGGACAACAGATAATATCTTTATCCTTAACGGGACTTGCAAAATTAACAGAAGCATCAGAATCATATATCCTCGCATCTACATTAACTGCCCGGAATTTCTGAGCAATCAAATTTGCCTGATTCTGACTTAATCCGTCTTTGACAATGATATAGGGAGCAGATTGTTCAACAAATTCTTTTGCCTCCGCAAGCCCCAACCCTGTCACTTCACGGACAACTTTAATTGCCGGAATTTTTTGTTGTGAAAACTCACTAAAACTTGGAATAGCTACCTTTTTTGAATTAGATATTGATGTTGAAACGGTTTGTTCTGTTTGAATAGGATAACCACAATGAATACAAGCAGGAGCCTTATCACTAATTTGTTTACCACATTCGGGACAATTAATCAAAGCCATAATACAATGCCTCCTTTAGAAACATTATACATGGTATAGTTCATAAAGTCAATATATTCTTGCAAATCTTGTTATTTATGACTTAAAACAGAATCGACCATTTTATCATAATCAAAATTCTTCATTGCCTCAGCCATATTATTCAAACCAGAAGCATTTGCCAGAGTTTCATTGAGCTGCTGACCAATAGCAGCTACCATAGCAACACCATTTTCAAGTTCTTCTCTTGCCTTTGAAAGCATACGCTCTTCAGCACAGAAACGCATCTGTTTCATATAATCCAGCTTTTCTACTGTCATACCACGCAGCTCGGCAACCAATGCTTGAAATGCGTTATCTTTAACATTATGAATCAGATTAATAGCCTTACACAATTCATAAGTCTTTTCAATATCAATAACTGTTGTTTTGCTTCCATCATCTAACTCAATTTCACGCTCAAATACAGGAACATTAGTTGTCATCTGAAGTAAAGTAATCATAAAAACAGGATCGAGATATTGAGGAATAAAATCGCCATCCATATCAAAACAAGCATTTACAACTCGGTCAATAAAGTTACCTTTATCTTCAATAGATAATTCATTCTTAACAGAAATCTCCATAATGATTTCTTCAGGGTTTTCAGGATTAGCCATATGTAAAGTCACATCGGTTTTCTGATTGCGATAAACCTTTAACAGTGCATTCATAGACTTCTGAGTAATTTTTGCCATAATTCATTTCTCCTTCATACATTTAAATTTTTGACAAATACCATTTTGAATTTCATCCTGAATTCTGCCTTCTTTTGCTTTTTGCAGAATACTACAATTTCGTTTGTACCTACTACAACCGATGCAATTAGATTCAAATTCCTCCAATTGAGATATATTATTAAAAATACCTATGTAGTCAACAGGTGAAATAATCATTTCAATTCTTGGATTTTTGGAATCATAGAAAATTCCATTAACCCGTTCACACACAACATTATCATCATCCCAAATTTTTCTGCTATCTGTAATAGCATCCAACATACACTTAAAATAGTTGTTGCAATCTTGATCAACCCGTGGGAAATAAAATATACAATCGACATAAAAATGTTGTGTTTTATTTGGTTTCAAAGGCCATTTTTGTTCTTTGACTTGTCGAATTACATATCTTGTAAAATTCTTCTGATACCGAATTGCCTCTGGTGTTTTATAACTCATTGCCATTGGTTTTCCATTTTTCATAATGGCTCTATATGCCAAATAATGATTAACGGAGGGAGGTATCTCAGAAACTAATTTTAACTGACAAATATTGATCACACTCCAAAATATGAAAGGGGAGAGCCGAAGCCCTCCCACATCTTTCACTCTTCCTCGTTTGTTTCCTGCTTATTTTTTCTGGAACGAATTGCCTTGGGAACATCAGCGAAAATGTCCTCATTAGCATCCTCAGAAATTTCGCCAGCAACATTCACATTGGCAGCTTCAGATTCTTTAATAGAAATCTGACCTGCTAACTCAGCAGTTTCTTTCTGCTCAGACTGATTACGGGCAGCCTGAACACGGCGCAGATACTCCGCACCGCATTCAGGACTACAAGCAATACTGTGATAATTAAACGCACCAAGAGAGGCACTGGACTTATTGCAGGGAACAAACTGCTTACCACATACACGGCAAGCGATTGTTCTCTTTGCCATATCAATCACCTCATTAAGCATATGCCCAACGATAGCCACCACCACCTTTAGATTTACCACTCAAATATTTTCGAATCGTATCTCTACATAGCTGTTTGGCTCTCGCAGCATCATTAATAGTTAGGAATACTTCACCAGTATCAAGACAAATTACAGATTTAGCCGCAGGATTGTTTACTCCTAAATAAGCAACCTTTTTAGCATCACTCATTTTCTGAATTGATTCATCTGTAAAATTTCTTACATACTTATCTGACTTCCACACTTGTTTCATAGAATTACTCATTTTCTTCAAAGTTTCTTGTGAGTGTCTACCACTCGTGGTTCCACCATTATCAACATTATAGCCAAATCTACGATTTGTACTATTAAATGCACGAATCAAGATAACTTCAAAGTTACAAGCCTCTTCTTTAGTTAAATTTGAGGCAACAATTTCATGGTTAATGTTATCCCAACCATATTTCTTAATCGCATTGTAAATAACACGCTGAGAATGATAGCCATAGCCATCTGATTTCCAGCGTCTATGCGGGGGATCGCCAGTAATGCCTACATACACCTTTCCGTTAGGGAAGGTATGTATGTAGACACAATAGGTTCCGTTATGAATTTGCATTAAGCAACATCTTCAGCAGAAGCCCCGAATACCGTCATATCCCAATACTTAGTCACACCGTTGCCGCAAGTTTCGGGCAAGCTGGTAGCTTCGAAGCCATGAGTAGTCTGAGAATCACCCATCGCCAGATCAAAGTTACCAGTGAAGTCAGCATAAGGCAAGAAGAACTGAACATGATAAATGTTATGGCACTTATCTTCAGCCAGAGCATCAACATACATCTCAACCATCTCAGAATAGTTATCAGAGATGTTGCTGATCACATCACCCTCAACATTACGGAAATAATACACAACGATAGAAGTACCGTCTGCAATATCGCCTTCATTAAAGGTCAATTCCTTAGTCTCAGGAGCATAAGCAAACTTACCAGCAGATGCAGTAGCATCCTGAGTCAAACGAGCCTTAATAGTACCATCGGAGTTCTTGACAATAACTTCACCAATCTCGTTACCAACAGTACCGACAGCCTTATAGTTAGTATTAGCCTTATTACCATTAACAGTCAAATAATCGGGAACCTTAACGGAAGTAGAGGTACGATGTTCACCCTCAGCACCGACATTGACTTCAACCAGACCCATAGAAACCATACCGTTAGTACCAGAAACCGTAACGGCCTTATTACGCTTCAACTGACCAATGGTACGACCACCCTTACCAGTCAAAGCAGTATTTTCCTGAGTATTACCGATAGTTGCATTCTGCAATTCATCCAAAGTAAAACGATGCGCACCACCATTAATGCCGAAACACATGATTGTTTCCAAGCTGGTAATGGAGAGATCGTTCACAACAATAGCACTCATATTAGCATCCTCCTTCATAATTCAAATAATTTCGTCATCTTATTCTGGTGACAACCAACTAATTTTTTCAAGATTGATTTTTGACAAATCCACAGTACCAAAATAAGCACCATTCATAGTTTGTTCCCAATGCTTTTTCTTTTGGATTTGCCGCCAGCTTGCATTCAATTTATAAACACTCAAATTTAATACGGACTCATAATCATATTTAAATTCCTCAGTATTCACCAAAGAAATAATCATATTCTCCAAAAATGATTTATATGGCTTTTTTGCAAGACGCTTTTTCTTTAAGCGATTTCTTTCAATAAGATACCGCTTTGCTTCAGCATTGCCAGCCTTACCAATTGGAGCCTCCCAAAAATGTATTTTACGAATTGCATTACATATTTCTAAAGCAACCAACTGGTCAATTTTTATATCATTTTCCTCGTCCCACAGGATATGTTCCCCATTTGTTGTATCTTCAGCTTCTTTAAAATTACATAAATCTAAATCACCAAATAGAATAGAGGTATCCTGTTCATTAAACGCAATAGACTGTATCATCAAAATAAACATCTGATAATCAGTAAGTGTTTCATAATCAATCCCTATATCATCAAGTTCAACCATCAAATCAAATGGTGTTGAAGTAAGTGATTGAACCATGTTGTAATATTTCTGATCCCCAAAATCAAAAATCTCGTCCACCGTTGGTATATGAACGCTGATTTTATTTGTGATAGGGTAATCACGAATCTTTAACAGATTGGGACGCTGGATCATTATTTAGCACCCGCTCTCGGATTCCCATTGATTGTTGGACGGTTAAATTCCGATACTGAATATTCCAAAGCAATACCATGAAATTGTTCAGCAGGACTAATATCATCCATTCCCTCTAAGTTAATACGGCCAATACCTAATTCCATTGAACCATTTAATAAATTTTCAATACGCTCTGCAATTAAATCAGGGCGTAATCCATCACTGGTTCGGATATAATCTTGATGCGAAAAAACATAAAAGCAAATGTTCATTTTCTTAAATGTTTTATTCATAACTTCTGGTACATAAATGCGAAAACAAATATAAGTATTCGTTTCCTTAGTCACATCAGGCGTATAAGCATAAGGGTAAATTCTTGAATACATTAAAGAGCGATTCGGCACAGTGGAACCCTTTTTGTCCAATACTAAATCAACAATTTCCTGATCACTGCAAAGTAATTGCATAATCTTTTTTCGATAATCGGTCAATTCTTTCAGTAAAGCCAATGTTCCACCTCCTTAAATCCAACTGTCATTTGATTCTTCTTGGGTTTCTTCTCCTGACCCAACAGGATCAGGATAATAATCTGCAATCATCAATTCCTTATTATCTGTTTTGGGATTAAACTGACTCTCCAAAATAGATAATTGAATGTATCCTCGCTGACCACCATCTGAATAACTCACCGTATCGGCTTGTTTAACTTCGAATGCTGTTGGCAGCTCTGTATTTCTATCAATCAAAAAACGAACACCACTATCTAAAAGAACAGTGTGTTCATCATAAGAAATATAAACAATCAACTGAGATGTACCAAGTTTGATATACTCTTTTGCTGTTTCACCGCTACCATACTGTGTAGCATTAATCAAACTAATAGGATACTCCATGATTTCTCCATTTAACGGAGAAAGGAATTTAATTTTATGATTACAAAATTGTAAAGTACCTTCCCATTGAATACCGTGTAAATTATTAGACTCAATACACAGCCAATACCCATGATCAGGCCACGGAATTACATCTCCAACATAAAATGGCTCATGAATCTGTGTTTGAATATTTGCCTGAGCAGGGGAGGTTGCACGATATTTGTGTAAATAAATGCGAGGGTGAATAAGCCTATCTGTATGATAGACAGTAACTCCATCCACAATATAAGATGGATCATCAGCAAAGGTTTGCTGAACTAAACGCATAGCGTTTTCAATCTGCTCACCTCGCATACTGTTACCACCAGATTGCATCCTCAGAAGGAAATTCTGAAAACCTCCCATAGAATTCACCCCCTTATGTATTTTTGCGGATATAAGAATATCGAACTAATAAAGTCTCGTTATCCTTACGATACTTTTCTCTCATTTCTACCATCTTTTCAAGATGATTAGCAGGAGAAAAAGCATTGAAGTCTTTACTGGATAATGTTTGTTTCAAAGCAAGCGGCACACGAATATAATTGCTATCCAAATAAGCGATTGTCATATAATTTGCTAATATTTCAACCTCAGTATCAGTCAGCGTACATTCGAATCCTTCTTCAGTCCTTTTTGAAATATCTTGTTTGCAACTTCGAAAAGCCGCAATCGCAGGACGCAAGTAATCAGACAAAACCTCATAAATTTCGTCTTGCTTCATATTAAAGAAATCATAATCTCTAATCTTTGACAAAACACTATCGTAAAGTACAGTGAAAGGAGTCCCCATAGGGTTTTCACCTCCTTTAGACATACTGCATCAGTTCAATACCAAGCTGTGCTTCCAACAGTCGAATAATCTTGATATTCTCAATCTTACCGTTTTTAACACCGTTAATAACCTTTTCGACCAATCCAGCTTTTGCGTCATCACTAAGGCCAGCAAGCAACTCCTTAGCCGCCCCTACATCAGAACCGTAGAACTTCTTCATATCCTCTCGTGTTACCTTGCCAGCAAACACATTTGTTAAGTTCAACTTTTTCAAAACTTCATCATTGCAGATCAGAAGCCACTTTTCTGTAAAGTAGCGTGGATGCTTTGCTTTCATGGTTTTAATTTGCATATAAGTCATTTCCTGCTCGTCACCGACTTCCTCCCAAGCAAAGCTATCCATCGTCTTTAAACAGGTGTAATACACCGCAGGAACTAAAGCACGAACCGTAACTTTAGTATCATCTTTTAAAGCGGGGGAAGTGGGAGCAGCACCAGACTTTTTCTCTGATGCTGCTTTATCAGGAGTATTTTCTAAAATTTTATCTTCCTGTCCCAAAATAACGCCTCCTAAAATTTATTTGCGTAAATTATGCCAATTCCCAGCAACCAACAACATCGGTGGAAATCACAGCCAAACCAGCCTTAACCTGAACCTGACCTTCGAGAGACTGATCCATGTTCTCACGGTTATCATTGACTTCCTTCAGACGGCTTTCACCCTCATAGACAAACTTAATGGGTTTACCATTAGTTGCAAGGATCAAAATGCGAGTAGTAGACAGAGCAAAATCAAAAGTACCCTGCTTAAACACCTGTGGAATAACCATCAGAGGATAGCCTTCCCAATCACTCACAATACCGTTTGCCTTGCGCTCTTCCTTAGCAGAAGCGGCAATCCAGTTCTCGTCAATATTCTTCTGCAACTTACGCAGAGCTGCACCAGTGCCGACCAGAACAGGCTTAACACCACCATTGGCAGCAGACACCTTATCAATCAGTTCAAACAACTGGTCACGCTCAGTATCAGTAGACAGTGCGCCATGACCAGAGAACTCAGAAGGCATAAAATCACCCATGTTAGAGAATGCAACATAAATAGCATTCTGGAAAGCCTGTAAGAAAGACTTACGAGCCTTATCCAACATCTTAGCAAAGCTGTCGATGTTCTTCATGAAACGCTCAAATTCATTATAGAAATGAACATCCCACCAATAGGTATCAACGGAGAACTCAGCACCCAAATCCATGCGCTCACGGGCAGTATCCCAATGATTGCCACTGAACTTAGAAACAGTCAGATAACCGTTATCCTCAGCATAGAACTCGTTCTTATCACCCAAGTCAACACGAATAGTTTCAACAAAGCGGTCAAAGAACTCATTCTCACGCCAGCCTTCAGGCAAAGTCTGATCCAGAGTAGTTTCCAGAATCTCAAAAATATCATTCTTGTACTTACGATAAGTACGATAACTCCACTTCTCACCATGCAGAATTTCCTTCTCAAAGCGATCACGGATATTGCTATCAATGCTACCAGAGTTAGTATCTACATCGGCGGCAACGAAGTTGCTCAATTCACCTGTGTAACTATCCACACAAGTTGCAATCAACTGCTGCTTCTCAACAGAGAAATTAGCCAGTTTTTCCATATTACAAGCCATATTCAATACCTCCGTTTCTTACTTTTCTTGTTATTAGCCCACAATATCATTACGAATAACTTCGATAAAGTAGACCACATAAGGATGACCATAAGTTGTACCATTCTTCACAGTCCAACCCAAGCCACGCTTTGCACTGCCAACGATCTTACCATAGAAGCCCTGACCAGCAATGCCGCTCTCGTCAACCATCTTCACACTGGTCTTGCCATCTTGAGCGATAACATACTTACCAATCTCAACCTCTGCATCACCAGTATCAATACCTTCGGCAGTAACGGCATACATATCATGAGCAATCAAATCAAAACCACGGAAAGGACGATCTGCCTCATTCACGAAATTATAAAGAGCCTGATTACTGCGCTTGCACTCGTCATAATCCCACTCAGGATTAGCAACCAAAATCACACGGTTCTTATTAATCAAATCAGCAGTAGGAGCCAAAAACTCATGAGTTTCAATGCCCTCCACATCTGCCGCCAAATCACCGACATAACCGATATGACCGTTTTCCACATCCACATCAGAGATCAGGCTATACACATGACCGTTGCCACGAACTGCCGCAATTTTAGTAGTTTCAACGACTGTATAATTCTTATTCATAGTCACATACCCTCACTTTCATATTATTTCTTAGTGGGCAGAATACCATAGCGAGAACTCATTTCCGTATTTGGTTTCTGCTCAAACACTTCTGCAACCATAGGCGTAGAATTCTTATCCTTACGACTAAAGTTTGCATTCAGATTCTTCTCAGTAAAGAGAATAGCACACTGACTCTTAATTTGATCAACAGTGTAGTCATTACGATTTGCTTTCATGCTGACATAATCAGCATTATCACTCAAATGCTGATCAAACTTAGCAAATTCAGCATCCTTAGCTGCCTCGGCAGCATCAGCTTGACGCTTTTCCTCGTCAGCAACATAAGCATCATATTTTGGTTTCATCTCGTCATAATCATTCTTGATAGTAGTATAATTCTGCTCTGCGGTTTCTTTTTCAGAAACAGCCGTTTCAACCTGACCATTCATAAAATCAGCCAGACATTCCACTGCCTTTTCAAACAGATTTACATCATTCTGATCATCCGCTGCTTCACCATAATTTTCATACTTAGTCTTTTTACGATTAGCGCATCCAAAATCAATTTTAATCTCGTCATTTTCCATACTGAATTTCAAACCATAAATACGGTAATGGTCAGCACGATCCATAACAATCACTTCATCATCCTGAACATCTACAAAACAATATTGGGAACTCTCCCAACCCCATTTATCGCAAAATGTTTTTTCCTCAAGGATTGCATTAATTTCGTCTAACTGTTCCATTAAATTCAGTGTGAAATTAGGAGCAACATCTTTTGCCATGTTGTCATCCTCCTTTCTGAATTCTTTTTTCCCAGCAGCAGTGAATAGCGAGTATTCCTGCAACTTTTCTTTAATCTCCTGAGCAATGTTTGTTGCGGTATATTGTGCAACCGCCTCGCTATCAATCATTGCTGGCTGAATTTTTTCATCAGTGGATGACAGCAAGCAACAACCATCGAATCGAAATCCGGTGAATTTAAATGTGCCGTCCTCCTGTTCTTCGCCAGTGATTGAAGAAAGTTCCAATTCCATACTTTGCGGCTTGCCACCATCTCGTTCAAAAATTGTCACTGCATCATCAAATTTTGTCCAAAGCAGTGCATCAACCTGAAAGAACTCACGACAAATACCATCAGAACAAACTTTTTCAATCCAACGATAGTTACAAGATTCAGGGATTACACCGTATGCAGAACCAGCATAAACATATCGTTCACCATTTTCATCTTCAATTAACTTATATTTATGACCTTGGAAATCATCTTCTCCGTCTGGATTCGAAGCGATATATCCCAAAACAGGGGTATTCTTAATGCTTTCGGCACAAGCATCAACGACTTCCTTATCAAAAATACTGCCATTAAAATTTAAGCCTGTATGTAAAACATCAATTGTGATGGCAAGAAATCTCGAATCTTTTGTTTCAACATACTCATTAATTGTAAATGATACTGGCAATCTCTTTTGCTTTTGACTCACTTTCTTAATCACCGCCTTTCTTGGTATATTTTAATAACGCCTTTCGGCGGTATTAACGATTTAAGTCTTTTTCAGTATCGGCAGACTTTTCGCCCTCAACAGATAATTCTTTGCCTTTACTATCATTAGTAGGTCTACCGTCAGAACCATCTCCGCTTTGTGTATAAGATGTAGACAAAGGGATTAAATAATCTTGTAAATGAAGAATTTCTGTTTCCATAATTGCAGCTCCCATCAATCTGGATTGCGATTTACCTAATGAAACCGCATAATCTAATTTGAATGGTAAACCATTCTGAGCTGCTTTCAAAAATGCATCAGCCGTTTCATATCTATTAAATACAGTAGAATCTTGGATTCTCAATGCAAATTTATATGATGGCTTGTTGTATTTTCTCATTTTAATAAAACGGTTAAAAAACCTCTCGCATTGACGATAGAAAGAATAGATAAAAGCAGAATCATTCTCTAAAGACAACTTGAATGATGTACCAGATGATCCACCATTAAATAATTCTTTTGATACGCCAGCATTATCATAAAGATTTGTGACAGCATCACTTAAATTATTGGTAGTATTTGCATTATCCTTAAAACTAACTGCTTCAGCATTACCGGGGACATGAAGCAAACCAACATCTTCAGGCATATTTGCTTTATTCATTTCTGCAAATACTGTCAAAGTATCTTCGGTCAATAGTGGCTTATCAACTGCATCATCATCAATTGGAATTTCCACAACAATCGCCTTATAATTGTCTACTCTTGCTTTTTGCAGTTTTAATTTCTTATAAACATCTAAATCCAGAATATCTTTTGCTAATGCAAGCATAAGCGGCATAGGCGTTAATAAAGAAGTATTAAACTTGAAACAAACTTGTTGATCCGCAGGAGGAATAAACCACCCATCATAATAATTTCTACCGTGATAATAATCTAAATAAGCCTGTTTGATATTATCTGGATATGTACCAATTTCAAGAGGCGTTATTCCACTTAATCGAATTCGATAATTATATACTCCGTCTTGAATTTGACGAATTTCACAAATTGATGGATTGAGTTTCAAAATAAAGAAATCAGTTGAATCCTCAAAAATTAATCCATAAAATACATCCTCTGGCACGACTGTTTCCATAATCTTTAACATCTCGTGCTTTAGATTAATTTTTTCAAATTCACTACATACAGAAAAATACATATCCCTCAGCTTTTTTCGCTTTTCCTCAGTATTCAGTTCGTCAGCTTTCACATCATAAACATCAATAACATAATTAAACAAACCCATTTTTGAGAAGTAATTATTGATACGCATATAAAATGGAGATACATTCATCAAATATCTGCTTGTTTCTAAAAGAACATTCTGATGTGAACGAGGATTTTGTAACGCATCTTGAATCTTTTCAATAGAATATGCACCGATCTTAAATGAATTTAAGATATTAGTATTACTGCATAAATCATGTACCATCAATCTTTTAAATGCACTTAGGTCAAGCGGCTTCTTGCCAGCCTCCGCATCTTGAATAGCTTTTGAATCTCTCTTATAGTCTTTATTCGAATAAATCACTTGTTTGCGTGGCATTTCTATCACCGCCTTTCCTTAATACATTCTCGGTTTGCGATTTAACGCCTGAAGTTTCTTTGCATACGATTTAGCATCAAAATCATTTTTCTGATTATCGTTTTCGCCAACCTTTACGATATAATACAAAAGATACGCCACCGCAGAGAAACGGTCTTTATCAAATTTATTAACAACCTTTTCAACTGAAAGATTTTTGCCATTCTGAATTAATTTTAAGTTACCAACTTCTTGGAAGAATAATTCTTCCTGAACAAATGGCATAACTTTAGAATTCAAGTCATCATTATCTTTGATAGCATAATCTCCACCGTTTCTGCTCTCTAAAAATCTAAATTTTCCAGAATCAATCATATCAATGAAATTAGATAGAATGCTCGTCTGTGCAGATTGTGCCTTTAAATCATATAAACATTTTTCTGCCTTTGGAGTTTCTGGTTCCGCAGTAGTATTGATCGTATCCCAAGCTGGATATGTTTCACCAGACTTTGGATCATAGCTTTCTTTTAACAGTTCATCAACCAAACCAGTACCAAGACCATTACCATCCACAATAACAATTTTTGCATTGTATCTTTTGCGAATTCTCTTCACAATGCAAGCCTGAGTTGAAAAACTCAGCATATTAGAAACATGAATGATATTAACTAAATTGATATTTTCAATTTTACCCTCACTATTGCGAATAACTTGACCAACAGCAATAGAGGATTGGTTATTGCTTTTATTCTGTGAACGAGCCACATCCATTGCCAAATAAAATTCATCATTATCATTTGACGAACTTAAAATTGGCTCAGTCAAAGTCCTACAATTCATCAAACGGTTAATATTAACCAAAGCACCTGTTGCACTACCAACCCATTTGCCACCATAGTTCATATCAAATGCAATAGGGGAAGAATCTTGTTTCTTTTTCAAGATCGTACTTTTGCTGGAACCTCTGCCGTACCAACATCCAAGCATCCAATCAGACCCAAGTACAATTTTGCCTTTTAAATCACGCATATCTTGAATCATCTGTAAGCTACGCCGATACTCGTCAGAACCTCTAAACCCCGGAGTTGTAAAGAAGTTAATTTGCTGATTTAATTCCTCTGGATTGGTAATAGCTAATTTGCCAGTTGTGATACGACCAACCTCAACAACAGGTTCAAGGGCATCCTCAAATGTCACATTATCCATCAGGTTCGATTCTTCAATATTTAAACGCTTTCTACGCTGACCTTTACTGGACTGTGCATTTGCTAAAGCATCAATTCTGGCATCATTTTTAAAAACAATCAAAGCATCGCCTTTAACAAAGCTGGTCTTTTTAATTTCATTTAGCAACATGGGATAATAACGAATTAACTCGTTGTATTTATCTTTCAAAAGAGAAGCTGCGTTTTCCTTTGTTTGTGCAGTTAAACCAATTTCAATATTTGGATACCGAATTGCTGTAACTACCATCGTTGCAACTTCTGCAAAAGTCTTTCCCCAGCCACGAGGGAAACAGCCATATTCACTAAAAAATCGTGCGCCGCAGCGCATAAAAATTCTTTGATCAGAATGTAATTTGATACCGCCCTCTTTGGGAGCCATCAAATCAAGAGCAAGATCGGGATACCACAACCATAAATTTGCGATTTCCACATATTTGTCCATATTTGATTCAAAAAGAGCATCATTGTTTAATCCAGCACCCATTACTCGTCACCTCGATTATAATCAGGCGGCAATGTAATAAATTCCTTAATCCGTTCACGATTAGAAACAGTTGGATCATCCGTAAAAATTCCATACGGATCACCATATTGCTGAATATATTCTGCAACTTTTTCATCGTAGAATTTATATACATCTTCATAACTACATTCTGTTTTGCCTTCCAATCTTCGACAGTAATTAATAAAGCACCAGATTACAAAATCCAGTGCATCATTTGGCCTAAACTTATATTTTGGCAAAATACGAATAACATCTTGTGTTCTCTCGACTTTTTGAAAAAATTCTGAGAAACTACTAATGCCGCCTTGAAGATCACTCTGATTAAGCTGTTTCAGTGCATCACTGGATAATTTACCCCATTTTTCTGCTTCAGCAGTATTGCCACTGTTTGTTGCAATTTCCTCTCTTGCCGCAGCTCGAACATAACGCAAGAGCAATTTCTTCTGACTTTCGGTAATACTTGGATAGTCATTTTTCATTGTGTCATAATAACTAAGCATGACTTTATATTCCTGAGCAGTACATCCCTCACCAAATAATTTGATAATATCCTCAGTTACCTCAAAATCATTATCGGTCAAATAGTATACCTGATCAGAACCCATAGATTTTCGTCTGGAACTTTCCACACGATTATCAATGTTCTGCTTTGATTCAAAACAACTATCTGCCCAAGTTTTTGCACGATGTTGCTGAATGGAAATATTCTTAATGTATTTACCGATAATTGGATCATAAGATACCTCTTGTGTTCCAAGATTTTTACAAACCTCATTAACTGAACTTTCCCAAATATCTTGAAGAAATGGTCTATCTAATTGACGCAAAATTGAGTACAAATTATCAATGTTGAACTCGCCGTCATCATCATAGCAAGCATTTCGAATACATTCTTTACATATTGGCATTCTGCCATCACTGTGCAATGGATTGTAGCTTACATAAAACAATCCATCTCTTTTCTCCTGCTGACACGCAGAACAATATTTTTTCTTAACTTGCTTGGCAGTAGAACTGCCTGATTTTCTCGCCATACTGCCACGCTCCTTATCTTTAAAATTGGCTCTCCGTGTAGGACTCGAACCTACGACCCATCGGTTAACAGCCGATTGCTCTACCAACTGAGCTAACGGAGAATATAGAAAAAGACCAAGGATTTCTCCTTGGTCATACAAACAATAAGTATTGCTTCCTCTGCACATCTGTCTTTTGATATTCGACCCAAACGCATCAGCAAAATTACTGATGTTATTCGTCTGCTCTCCGAATGGTGGTAGTGACAATTTTTGCTACACATCTACCTGTGGTCTGAGTGGTGGGACTCGAACCCACAGCCTCGTGAACCCAAATCACGCCGTCTACCAATTGGCGTACACCCAGTTATGGTGCTGCTGACGGGAATCGAACCCGTATGCCAAACGGCGAGGGATTTTAAGTCCCTTGTGTCTGCCAGTTCCACCACAGCAGCATATATAAGCTATTTAAACTTTAACATATCCAGATTCCATTTTACCCGTATATTTATTACGAATCTTACCAATACGATATTTCGCACCACTTTTATCAATAGCGATATGAAACTTTGCTTTCTTGTCATTTGGAAACATTACAGAATATGATCCATCTGATTCAAGATATATTGGAACAGGAAAATAATCGGCAATTTCACGAGCCTCTTTACGAGCCTCTTTTAATGAAATATAGCCTTTAAATTTTTTGTTTTTCATATTTTTCCTCATTTCTTTATGGCTGGGGTAGCTGGATTCGAACCAGCGAATGCAAGAGTCAAAGTCTTGTGCCTTACCACTTGGCGATACCCCAATATTATATTATCCCGCTGCGTTGCAAACCGCTCTCGCCAAGATAATGGAAAGACACTAAGACTATTGTGATACGGGATTTATCACTGTATCTGTTTTGTCTAAACAAAACAATCAACATGAAGTGAATTGGTGCGGGTGGTGGGACTTGAACCCACACGGTATTACTACCAACAGATTTTGAGTCTGCCTCGTCTGCCGATTCCGACACACCCGCATATTAAACTTCTTTACAACTAATCACATTTACAAAGAAATGCCCATCATTCTTAAATTTTTTAATAGCCATTTTCTTTGCTTTTTCAGGTAAGTTTGTAGTTACACAAACCTTTTCTACACACTCTGCACACATATCCAACTCACAAGTAATAACATAATCTTTTCGCATATAATCACCTTGTAAAATTATTGGTGCGCCAGACGGGATTCGAACCCGTGACTTACCGCTTAAAAGGCGGTTACTCTACCAACTGAGTTACTGGCGCATATTCAGTTAATAGATGGTGGAGAATAGCGGAATCGAACCGCTGACCTTCTGAATGCAAATCAGACGCTCTCCCAACTGAGCTAATTCCCCATATGGAGCTGGTGGACGGATTCGAACCCCCGACTTGCTGATTACAAATCAGCTACTCTACCTACTGAGTTACACCAGCACATTAGATGGAATAGCGGTTCCATCTGATGCTATTGTTTACAGCCGCTACTGCTTGCAATATACCCAAATTTTTCCCAAAATTTAGGGTTGGTGGAAGGGGTGGGATTTGAACCCACGCACCGCTTTCACGATCTACTCCCTTAGCAGGGGAGCCTCTTAGACCACTTGAGTACCCTTCCAAATTGGTTGCGGGGGAAGGACTCGAACCTACGACCTCCACCTTATGAGGGTGGCGAGCTGCCAACTGCTACTACCCCGCAATATCTTCCGTACAGTTTCTCTCTGCATTGACCGACACGGAACACATCGAAATGGTGTTACATTTTAGTGTCTATCCACAGTCATAAGGCTAACGATAACCCCTCGGCACATCTCAAGTTTAGCTGACCCAACTGAACATTTGCTCTAAAAACGGCACTGGCGATGCGTAGGGGACTTGAACCCCTGACCTCTGCCGTGACAGGGCAGCGTTCTACTCTTCTGAACTAACGCACCATATGGTGATCTGTACGGGATTCGAACCCATGTTACCGCCGTGAAAGGGCGGTGTCTTAACCACTTGACCAACAGACCGTCTTGTATTTCTTGTTATTAAGTCAATCTTGCAGGAGGACTATCGCCTCCTGACATTGACTATTATACTTGTATTTCTGGTTATTGTCAATACTTTTTGAAAAATTTTTTGAAAAACTTTTTTTGGTGGATGAGAGAGGTATCGAACCTCCATCCTGCGGTTTTTCAGACCGCCGCTCAGACCTCATAAGCTACCCATCCATATTAGGAGCAGCAGGAGAACCTACTGCTCCTTAATACATTCTTTTAATTTACTACCGGGAGTAACCTTCACCGTTTCAGAATCGGGAATATCAATCAAACCGTTATTTTTCAAGTCATTACCCTTATGACCTTTTCGCTTCCTACGCTCAAATTTTAAAAATCCATGTAAGGCAACAGTTTCGTTTCTTTGTATGGCATCGAAAATTGTTTCCTCATAAGCAATAACAATCTCTGTCACTGCCTTTTTTGTCTGTCCAGTTTTCTCAACAATATCTGCAATCAAATCACTTCTATTCATAACACACCTCATAATTTAATCGCATATTCAATAGTTTTGCCTCGACCATGCTCCAAAACTAAGAATGTTGCACCAGCATTAGAAGTCTTATGAATAGACATAGAAAAATCATCTACGCCAATAATACTCGGTACATTGATGACTTCTTGATTAATACCAACTGTTTCACTTCTGGCATGATGCTTATGACCCGCAATCAAAAAGTCAAGCTGCACATGATATGTTTGAGAAAAATCCTTAATCGCCTGTTCCATATTTTTTACTTCGCCATGAATACCACAAATATTGTAATCCAAAATCTGTGCATAAATCAGGCCAGTTGGATTTTCGACAAATGTAAAATTCGGATTATCTGCCAGTCTGGTCTTAATCATTGCATTAACAACCAATGCCATATTCTCTTTTGTAAAAGTCCCTTTTGGCTGACCAAGCATACGAAGTTCAGAATGATTTCCACTCGTTGTCTGAAATTCAATTTGAACATATTTGCTTAATTCATTCAACCAGTTCACAATAAACTCTGCATAGCGTACAGTGCTTTCAACAACACCATAACGAAGCTGCATTAGCTGTTTTACACGCAAAAGTCCATCTTCGAAATCTCCCATAGAGAAAACATGGATTTTTGTAAAATTTTCTTTTCTGATGATTTGAATTGTCTGATTTAATAAATCCCACATACGATCCTCAAAAATTTCAGGACTATATGCGTTAATTATTTCATTAGACAAACCACGAATTGTAAATTCTGTACCGTAATGTTCATCACCAAAAACCAAAATTCCCGCACGATGATCATTTTCTGCAAAAATTGGTTCAGGAATATCCAAAGGCTCTAACTGAGCCACTGCCTGACAAATATGTTCGACAATTAATTCATCTCGTGCATTTTCACGAAGCCAACGGTTTAATTCCAGTTTTTCAGTCTGTATCTTATACCGCTCTTTCTTTAATTGGTTTAAGGTGTTCTCGGCATTAACGGGAGAGGGAACATCTTTTATCTCCGCAGGATTATGAATCCATCCAGCTTCAAGATATTCATATAATAATTTTGAACCCTTGCGAATTGTATCTCGATGTTCTACCTCTCCCGTATATTCTGTTCTCAAATCAGCAATATCTTGCCATTCGATAGTTGAATCATCTAAGCGTCTGGTAAGCAAGTCATATTGTCGGGCTAAAAATTCTGCTCGTTCTATAACTGTTCACCTCCAAACTCTTAATCTTCCTCAGCAGCGTCCTTCTCGTTCTCGCTCTCTCCACTAAAATCCATGCAATCTTCCATTGTCAGAGTAATTCCAAGGTCTTTCTTAGCAGTTTCATGGAACTTCATCAGCTTAGACAGTTTATCGCAAACGAGATAGTGATCGCAGTTATCACAAATAAAATTATTAATCATATTCAAATCCTCTTTTCTTGTATTTGTTGTTATTTTCAATCTAACAGGTCTGCCATTGCAGCCGTTTCGCTTCGTTCAGTTTTTAAAAGTTTTACAAAGCCAAAGCGATGATGACCCTTCAAACGATCTACGGCAATCATCAAACCATTGTTCTCTGCAAAAACCTTATGATCTGTTTGGCGGTAATCGCCATTCAGCCAGAGTGCAGAGCCGTTACCAACACGACCAAGCAAAAGCTGAATATGCTCCTTTGTCATATTCTCTGCTTCGCTGCACATGATAATCGTATTCTTAATATCTCTGCCTCTGATAAATCCAAGATGTTCAACTTCGATTTGACCATTACTAATAAACCGATCCAATCCATCAATGCCTCCAACATGATCAGCTAAAGGCATAGCAAAGGGAAGCAATTTATCAAAAGCATCGCCGGGTAAAAATCCAAGTGGTTTTGAGTTTTTAACTTCAACATTATTGCGAACCCACATAATCTTATCATATTTACCCTGCATAACCAAATCCAAAGCTGCCGCACACATTAAGTAATCCTTACCAGAACCAAAACATCCAGAAATGATTTTAACTGTAATATCATCATTATACAGTAAATCCAGTGCAAGTCTCTGCTGGGGATTTCGTGGCTTTACATCTTCTGTATAGCTGTTTTTGATTATCCGATACCCGACAAGAACATATTTACTGCCATTCCATCTATAAAAATCAACAGCATTCCCATCAGCATCATAAATCAAAACATATTCATTTTCTAAACAGCCAAAGATATTTTCCTCTTTATTTACATAAAAATCAGGCAATCGAACATCATCATTTCGAATTTCCTGAAATCCACGGTATTCATCCATAGAAACTCCCCTTAAATAATGTCATCAAGATCGCAATCTTCGCCAATGATATAATCCACAAAGCCCTTTTCCTTAGCCTCGTCAGCGAACAGATACCATTCAACACGCAGTTTGCTATCATATTCCTCCGCAGTAATTTTACTTCTGGATAAGACATATTCTTTTACTCTGGCCTCAATACGCTTATTAAATTCCATCTGGTCTTGTGCCTTAGCACCAGAATTATAAATGAAATTTGAGCCATCGTGCATCAAGTATTTTGCCGTCTTAGACCCATAACGCTTATGACCAGCAAGACCAATCAGAAATCCCATAGAATACTGATAACCAAGATTAATTGTGTATACAGGAGTTTTGCTTTGACGAATTACATCAATCAACTCAAAACCGGGATCAATACTGCCACCATTTGACGAACAATAAAGCAAAATTGGTTTTCGTTCCTCAACAGGTTTACCCTTGTCATCGGCATTGTACTGTAAAATATGGGAAACAATATCATCAATGATACATTCATCAATATCACAAGTCAGAAAAAGTTTTCTATCCTTCAAATTTTTCAGATAAAAAACTTCATTGACCCCCCAATTTTTCAGTACGGTTGCTTCGTCAAAATCAATATCGTAAAAATCTTTAGCCATAGCATCCTCCTTATCCATGCCACTTGCGTCTGCGTTCACGCTCTTTGTCAATAGATGCACAAATAGCAGCCGCCTCAGCATTACTTTCCACGATCAGTCGCAGATACTTTTCTGCTTCAGGCAGATAATAACGATGACGCTTACTTTTCTGAATGCAAGTTCTAACAATTTCTGCACGAGGAAATACCTTACGAACTGCTTCAGATTCGGATTTTGTAATCTTAATCAAACAAATCTCATTCCTTTTCAATAAATTTGGGCTGTTTGAAAAGCCCATGATAAGGGTAATTTCGTTTCATATACCCTCTGTAAGAGTTAGCTTTTTGCTTCAAATCACCATAAACATGGACTTTTCAAAAGTTTTATGGCGATTTGAAATCAGTTTTTGCGAAATTAAATTCGCAATTTCATTTCAATCCAAGCCAACTCATATTATTCTCATACATTTTCATGAAAGAGATAAGGTTATAACAATTGCTTTTTGATAGTTTTCTTTTACCTGTCAAAAAATCACTCAAAACAGTTTTATTAATTTCAAGTTGTTCAGCCATCCACTGTTTTTGAATACCATATTTATTCAAGAAATTACTAACCTGTTCTGCAAATTCTTCTTGATTATTATAATTCAAATCATAATCCTCGCTTTCGCCTTGTGTTTTCAGATAACGAAAATCATATATCTGAATATCTCCATCAATATCTTCTCGCAAAACACTCACTGGCGAAACGCTCTTTTGAATGATCTGGTGAAAACCAGAAAGCATGAATCCACGCACCTGTTCCAGTAGCGAAAAGAACAAAAATCTTGCCACATCTGAATACTCTTCTTCTAACTTTCCAAGCAATCTTCTCATTGTTTTTTCATTTACTGGAATCTCCTGTAATACCGCCGAACACTTTTTTTGAACATTATATGCCAATTCTCTTTTAATTCGCTTATCAATACTTGTTCTTTCCCAAATAGAATTAATTTCTTTCTTTGCCTCTCTCGCAATTTCAACAATCTGCTGTTCAATATCTTTCTGATATTCACCCTTCGTAACACTAATAGGAACCAACATATAAGAAAGCCCATGATTAGCTTCCTTATCACGAGGAACATAAAAACGATTAATACACTTCTGCAAATAATCCATTGAAGTTTCATGCTTTTGATATGACATTCTACCTCGTTCAATCACGATATTATTTGCAGATTCTTTTTTTATCGTCTGAGCATCCTTATACTTGTCTGTCTTGAATAATTTCTGGAATTCGTCATCTTGTTCTACATATACATGATAATCATCCCGATACCCCTTATAACCATCAATATACTTGAAAAACAAAGGTCTGATATGGCGATTTTTCTTATCTCGTACATCATACTTTTTCTTCAGCAATTGCAGCTCACGAGTATTGTTAGCAGGGTTTTCTCTTTTGGCAGAGTCAATTTCCAAATTACTCATAACATCTAACTGAGAAATATCACAATATAACTCCATCACATCCTCAATACTGGCTCCCTTATTGATACTATCCCAAAGAATAGAATTGAGTTCCTGTGATAGATTGATAATTTCCCCAATCTTATTCACACTGGTCTTAATATCAAGGTCAGCCTTTTCCCGATTTGTATACTTGCGTTTTCTCTTAGCAGACTCAACCAGTTTTGTTGGAACAGGGAAGTTATCATAATTGCGCTTGGCTGCTGTCACTAAAATCTCATTATCAGTCAGCATCATCGTATCAGAATCAAAATCCGCACCAGAAAGGCGTTCCAGCAAATTCTCCTGAATACTGTTCACATAGACGATCTCGTTGGTTGGATTCATGTATCGTGCAATCTCAGGACGAATTATATTCTTCGTCACCAAGATATTGCCGATGGTAACATGAGGGCTACGAGAGCCAAGCAGCTCCTTGCCGTTCTCAAACATCTCACAGTGTACCGTACCAGTTTCGATTACAGACTTACCATCAAATTGCCCAATAGCCATCTTCAACATCTCAATGGGATTACCGCATAAGGTGCTGTAATTTCCTCGAACCAATACATGACCACAGCGTAAATTCTTAATGAAAGATTTAATCAAATCATTACAGAAATTACGATACATCTTGGTCTTAGCAAATTTATCATTCATACCAAGTAAACGATAAACAATATCATGTTTAGACGCAACTGCTTGCGTATAAAATTTGTCATCAGGAATTTGATATTGATAACTAACTTGGTGTCGTAGAACAGCAGGATCGGTTTTTATCATTCTTGCATAATCCAAAGAAGGCTTAATAAACTGTTCAACTTCTTCATAAGTCATCTGTAAAGTATTGATAAGCTGATAATGTGTCTGTACCATACGCCCATCAAAAAAGTGAGTTTTCTTTTCATACTTGACAACGCCAAAAGTCGTTTCCAAAGTATCAAGCCACTGATCCAAAGTACCAAACTTGAGATATTTAATGGAACTCGGTGTCGTAATCAACTTAACATCCTCAATTTTCTTTGCACGAGTATATCCATTAAGCTGACTGATTTTCTTAATCCCATGATCTGCGAACCACTGCTGAATGTTGGCATTAAAACAACATGACTTAAAAAATCTGGCTCGGAGCAGAAGCATACCCTTATTAGAATATTCTCCAAACAAGCTACGATCCATCAAAGACTGTCCATCCCAAATGCTATTCGAGATTTCTACATCTTCAGGTTTCGATACCAGCCGTCCATCAACCAGTCTTGTAGCGATTGCTCGTTCATGAAATACGCTTTTATAATCGTCTACAACCAGAATATTTTCGGGCTTGATCTCAATCGTATCAATAATACTGCTGAGTGTTAGCGCAATATAGGGTTCAAGCGCAGCTAAATCAATATCCTGACCTTCATCTACTTGAATACCGCACATTTCCCACTCGTGCATAGCATCGTACAATCTTTCATTGATGAACAAGCATTTACCTACACGACTGGAACCAGAGCTGCGCTTAAAACGAACATACTTAATGCCCTCACACATAAAACCGTTCTCATAAATATCAGAACGAATATCTGCAACATTATTACAAGTCTTGATATTATCCTTTGCACGATACATTCCATCTTTAAAAATGAAATAAGGAAGTTCTTCAGCATCCACAGGGCAGTTTACTTTTTCGCCAGTCTGAACACCAACAATTTCACCATCGTCCCAAGCAATACAGTCCTCAAACTCAAGATCGTCAATTCTATATCCGAAACGAATATAGTAACTGCCTCTTACTCGATTAAATTCTTTGTTACTGTATTTGAAAGTAACATTGATAACCTGATAAGAATACTCCTTGCCTCTGGAATGAACTTCATCATATTCATTGCCTTTTTCATCAAAAGAGAATATGGTTTCTAATTGTTTTACATCAGCAACAGGAAACAGACTTTTATGTACTTGTCGCATTTTGATTAAATCAAGACTGTAATCCAAAGAATTAATAAATCTTGATAAATTCAGATTTCCAGTTTTATTTTTCAACCTGTATCCGTTCTTGGGGTCTAAACTATTGGAAATGTAAATGTCTTTACCATCCAAAGAAGGGATATAAACTGCATTTGTATTAATAATTTCCACCACCAATCAATGAATTCGCAAACTTAATATGTTCTGGTGTATAAAACTCTGCATTATCTGGAAGTTCTGTTCTGAATTCCTCTGGAATTTCGCCTTGACACCAAAGATTATTTGTCGTAATAGTTCTTCCATCAAAAAACCTAATCCAGAACCTTCGTCCAGCACACCCTAAGAACAGATGTTGATCAGGATTTTTGACTTCGCCTCCATCACAGTAACATTGTCCACCAATAACAATGTGCTGTTCCTTTTCAGCAATCAACTCCTGCCAAAAATGACGATGAAAACATTCACTGCTGCATAGTACAGCATTCGTATAGCAACTCTTTTCAATTTCTTTGCCACAAATTACGCATTTCACTTAATCACTCCTTTGCTTCTTCGCAAATCTTTACTATATGATCACATAAATCATCAGGAATAATAGAACGCTCAATATGTCCTTTTAAACCTTGTGTTCCTGTCTTTGCACCACGAGGAGCGGCTACATGACATGGATCACCATTATGACAAGGCGGTTTAAATCGAGGATTTGGATGATTTGTAAAAATATCAGTAGGTTTCATTCTCGTATCTCCATACTGACAATAAGTAATCGTATATCTTGGTAATCCTTGCATGAAACGCATTTTTCTAAGACCACCACGAGGATTTTCAATAAACCAATACTTAGGTTTCAACTCCTTAATCATTTCCAATACATGAGTATTTACCGAATCACAAAACTTCGCATATTCAGATACGGGAGCTAAATTCCCATCTTCTTCTTTTCTCCTATGATGGGAAATAGCAGCAATACTATATGTGGTACAATCAGGCGAAGCCCAAATTACATCAGGTCTACCAAATTCTCGAAGAATATCATCAGCCGTTACTTTACCAATATCAGCATAAAGGTTAATATTATCAAACCTCTGATCCCATTCTACACTAAAAACTTCATGCCCCCCCCCGCTCAAAAGCCTTGCCAATTGAGCGAGTGCCAGCGAACAATTCCAAAACCTTCATATTCTATTTATCCTTTCAGTTCTTGTATTTATTGTTATTATAGTTTATATAAAGCAACATCGTGCTTTGTAAACTCATTTTGAATTAATCCATATACGGATTGCCAATCACCACCGCCATTGCCGCAACCAATCATATAAGGCATTACAATATGCTCATATACTGGAACAATTTTGATAAGTTTTTGAAAGCAGCTTCTTAAAGCAACAAGATCGGTATATCTCTTATCATTCCCATATCGTTCTTGAGCAAAAAGATTGCAAATAACCTTACCATCATCTGTCGGGATAAGAAGAACACGACCAATTAAATCTTTGATCCGATGTTCCGCACAATAACTTTGATAACGGCGATATACATCTGGATACTTATTGCGAATTTGCAAAGCAAGACCTTTTCCCATAACACCGCAGCAGTTCACTTGATGGACAAGATAAGTTTCTTCAGCTTTTAAAAGATCGCCATTCACAATTTGAATCCGTCCCATATCAATTTCCTCCGTAGACCAAATTTTCCAAAAGTGCAACTCTTGTCATCAACCCAACACCACCGGGAACAGGCGTAATTAACATCTGCTCCCCATAGCAAGATTTATCCACATCGCCACACAACTTGCCATCATCGCCACGACAAATACCTACATCAATTACGATTTGGTCATCTCGAACCTTTTTAATTAACTGCGGCTTACCAGTCGCAGAAATAATCACATCAGCAGACAAAATATATCCTTCTAAATCAAAAGCCTTTGTATGACTATTACACCACAATACAGTAGCATTGTGTTTTGTAAGCAGATCAACCATTGGTTTTCCAACCTCACCTCTGCCAATCACACAACATAACCGACCATCAACATCATAATTAAGATGATCCAGAATAGTCATTATTCCTTTAGGAGTACAAGGGGTAAAATTACTGTTATGTTTAAATCCGTCTACATCCTTGCTATCCACAACAGCATTAAGAATGCTATCCTTATCCAAATGAGATGGAAGAGGAAGTTGCACGATAATTCCATTCACTAATACGGATTCATTGGCATCTCTAATAGTATGGATAATTTCGTTAGTTGATACAGAAACATCAAAACGCTTATGTAAAAATCGAATACCAACCTCCATACAATCTTGCATTTTGCCCCGGATATACGAATTAGATGCAGGATCATCACCGACCTGAATAACCATCAAACACAAATCTTTGTTATTTTGTTCGATATATTCTTTCAAATATCGCTTGCGATCAGTAGCAATACTTTTGCAATCAATCATTTACTATCATTTCCTTCCTCAATTTCTTCCATAATTTTATAGAAATCGCTACCCTTAATTTCCTGAAATATATCTTCTGGCATTTCAACTCTTTCAGCATGATAAGAGCAATATAAAACTCCCTGATGATCAAACAAACGACTTGAACTCCTGCCAGCAATTACAGAATTATACCAAGATGGAGAGGGCTTATGATAAATCTTTATATCGGCAGCTTGTTTAATCCAAGCCTTACCAATCACAGAATTTCGCTTAAACAAACACAATCCATCTTCCAAAGCGTATTTCGTAAACTGTTTTGCAAATTTATTTTCGTCATTCTTTGTCGGAATAATGCCAATCTGATCCTTTGAAATCCAATACCTTGTTGCCTCAATACCATGTTGCTCAAAGAATCCAATAACAATTTTATTGTTCTCAGAAACAGAATTTCTCCATTCCCAATAATCAGTATGTAATTGTGAACCATCTTTAACGATATAGAATTTTTCCACAACTATCCTCCTAAACATGAGTCCATATTTCATTTTTTACAATTCTGGAAATCAAACCGACACTTACACCAAAATAAGTAGCAAGTTCTTGTCGGTTACACTTTTGCCCTTTACCTTTCGGTATGTAATTGGAGCGAATGTAAATTACATCATCCTCAGTCAACTTCGCCATTCCATTGTAGCTGCCTTGATAATATCCAAAGCGTGAATTTTGCGCCAACTGATATGGAATAGAAGGATCAATTAAATCCATTTCAACAGCATGGTTATAGTTATCTCTGCGAGAACACCATTCCAAATTATCCAATCGGTTATTTGTTTTCTTACCATCAATATGATTTACAATCTCATATCCATAAGGATTGTTTAAAAATGTTTCCGCAACACAACGATGTATGCGGATATTTTTATTTTTACCATTGACAGAAGTACATATTTGCAAATATCCACTGGAACACATATGTAAAGAATAAATTCTTTTATTCTTGGCGTTTCGGATTCTGCCATATGTAGATACCTCAAAACGCCAAGAATAATCTACGCCGTCATACCATGCTCCTGCCCATTGTTCAATTTCTTGCTCATACCACACTGCACTCAACTCACTCTCTTATTCCATACCCTTGCGGCTGCTTCTTTTGTTCGAAATGTTCTCGGCGTTTCAATGCCACAATCATTACAGGTAATAAAGTAAAAGAATGAATTCGAATATGTAGAAGGTTCCACAACAAAGAATGCTTTTCCACCACAACACGGACACAATTTTAAATCATCATCGTTCATATTCCTTATCGTTCTGCTCACAATATTCCTCCCATGCAGCTTCACAATAATCTCCCTCGCAAGCACCTAATCGACTGGTAGTTCCTTTTATGAATGGGCAGTATTCTGCATCACATAAAATTCCAGATTCACACGCACCCACAAAATCATCGTTTTCTCTTTGACTCATATATTTATTCATCTATCTTACCTTGCCTCCAATTTTCGATATATTTATCTAAATCACCATCAAATCCAGTACAAAGATAGATTGAGTGCATAATTTTATTATGAAATTGACAATCGCTACAATTTAGCCCGTTATTACATTGTTTTTCGCAGAATTGACACATACAATTCCTATTATCAAAAGGGCATAAGTTCGTACAAGTATTATTTGCCATCTAATTAACCCTTAACATATAAATCATAAATAGGAACTCCGCTACGCTCAGAAATTTCAGCTTCTCCATTCTCAAACTCTTGCAAATATGCACGATTTGCTTCTTCATTTTCAAACGAATAAAGATTTTCATATTGACTGGAAAGCGGAGAACCAAAAAGCCAATTATCTGTGCCACAATGGAACATACCTCCAATCATTGCATTATGACGAATACCTTTCCACGGTAACTTAGAACAAACAGAATATAATGGCTTTCCAAACAAATTGCTTACCATTACAAAATAATTCTCTGATACTGCTTTAACACGCAAAGGCTTAGTCCAGTCATTAATCTTTACCAGATCACCAACCTTAATTGTGTCAAGGATTTCTCGTGTAATGTTCCTATAATGTGTATATTCCTTGTTCATATCATACCTCCATCATAGATCGAAGCTGACTGGTGCATTCTGCAATTGCCTGAGCAGCATTAACCATATCAAACCCACTATTAATCAAACTCATAGAAATACGAATTGTGCAACTTGCATCATGTTCAGATAATCCCAATGCCATCAATACATGAGAAGGTTCAAGAGAACCAGCCGTACACGCCGATCCAGCAGATACATATACCTGTTTCTGATTTAACAGCAAAAGCATTGCCTCACTCTCACAACCCGGCAGCGTCAAACTAATAATATTAGGAACACCAACATCAGTATTAACCTTATAAGACACAGAAAGTTCATCTAAAGTGCTGAGGAATGTATTTCTCAATTCTTTAAAATATTCCTCGTTCTCGTTCATGGTCTTTGCAAGCCCCTCTGTTGCAGCTCCCATAGAAATAATACCAAACACATTTTCTGTTCCTGCTCTCAGTCCTCGTTCTTGACCGCCACCAGTAATGATAGACTTCATCGGAATCCCATCTCGTACATATAAGATACCAATACCTTTTAAGGCATGAACCTTATGACCAGAAGCAGTCAAAAAATCAATATGATATTCATTCACATCCAGAGGAATATGACCATATGCCTGAACAGCATCAGTCATAAAAAGTACATGGTATTCCTGACAAAGATCGCCAATATCCTCAAGTAATTGAATAGAACCAATTTCATTATTTACCGCCATAATAGACACAAGACCAATTTGATCTTTATACTTTTCCATTACACGGTTCAGTTCCTCAATATCAACTCTACCATCTTGATCAATTGGCATATAGATTACGGTAAATCCATCCTTTTCTAAATCCTTACAGGTATTTAAAACGGCATGATGCTCGATTTCCGTAGTAATAATCATCGTCCTGTCAATACTTTTCAGGTGCGGAGCAATACCACGCAATGCCATATTATCTGACTCGCTGCCGCCAGCCGTAAAATAAATCTCCGAAGGTTTTGCTCCAATAAAATCAGCAATCGTCTTTCTGGCTTTTTCAACTGCTTCATTTGCTTTTCTACCAATATCATGTAAACTGCTCGGATTTCCATACTGCTCATATACAGCATCATTTACAGCATCCATTACATATCGAAGCGGCTTAGTAGTAGATGCGTTATCAAGGTAAATTCTTGGCTTTACCTCAATATTATTCATAGCATTTTCCATCGTCATACTCCTTCATATATTTCCAATATTCTTTTCTAAATTCATTTCTATTGTTTTCTACTTGAATTTCAATTTCCGAATCAGACAGATCAATTGTATCCTTGCCTTCGTCATAGGAATCACAAGGTTGTTCACTTTCACATTGATCCTTCCAAATACAAGTTCGGCATGAATGCCGATTGGTGTAATCTCCCATATAGTTCTCCTTTATAAAATTTCATTGTAGTCCTCCAATTCTTGTATTTCTGGTTATTTGTCAAAAAGATAAGAGATAAATTCGCTTTCTTGCATCTCCTTGCCATTATAAAGTTGCGTAGAAGAAACAAACAATACTTTTTCTGCTCTGGTAATCGCAACATACATCAAGCGTTTTTCCTCGTCAGGATTTTCATTTTTACCATGCGGTAGAATACCTTGATTTACCCCTGCTACAAATACGACAGGGAACTCCAATCCCTTGGATTTATGAATGGTCATAAGCTGAACGGAATTCGGATCAACCTTTTTCTCCTTCGCAAATTTCACCATAAAAGAGACAAAGCGTTTTACATCTTTATAATTCGATGCCATACTTTGTAAGGTATTCAAGTTTTCGACCTTACTATCATCATTTTCACTTAAATCCTTAGATACATAGGAATCTAAATCAAGAATTTCTCGCAAATCCGCAATCATATCCGCAACTGTTTTATAATGATTATCACTAAGCTGCTTAATTGTACCGTAAATTGCATTAGCACTCTTATATCTCCAATTTGTTTTAATCACTCTGGACATTGCACAAAACAAAGAGATTTTTTCTTTTCTGGCAGCTCGTTTTACCTCTTGTAAAAACTGACTTCCCAAAAACCGATTAGGACGATTATAAATATATTCAAATGCCTCGTCATCATTAATATCGCAGACCAATCGCAAATAAGAAAGCACAATCTTAATTTCCTTACGATCAGCAAACGATAGACCATCTACAACAGTATATGGAATCTCGCTACGATACAAAGCTGTTTCAAAATACTGAAGCTGGGCATTTGTTCTGGTGAGAACAGCTATATCATTGTAATGATACCCCGCCTCCACCAGTTCTTTCACTTTCTTAGAAATTTCAGCCGCCTCCGTGGTTTCATCAATAAACCGATTATAATGCGGCTCTTCAAATTCTCCCTTGTCTGCAACACTTTCTACATAATGAACATGACCAGACTCAGGAATATACTTTGCAAAATGATTGGCAGCACGAACAATATTCAAACTGCTTCGATAGTTCTTATTCAGTTGGATTGTCTTTGCATCAGGCCATTCCTGATCAAACTCCAATACGAACCGATTATCAGAACCTCTCCACTGAAAAATATTCTGTAAAGGATCATCCACCACAAAAACATTCTTATGCTTTGCGCCAATCAATTTCAAAATCTCATACTGTACTGCATTTGTATCTTGCATCTCGTCTGCCAAAATAAATTGATATTTATCCTGACAATAAGCCAATCCTTTTTCATTACTTACCAGAATCTCATAGCACTTTGTAAGCATATCATCAAAATCTAACTGATTATGTACGCTCTTATAATCCTCATATTTCTTGTAGAATTTTCCGAACTTTTCTCTTGTATCGGGCTTTTTCATCTGATTTTTCTGCACAGAAATATAATGCAGAATTTCCGCTACTTCCTCACCATCTACTTCTTTTGTTCGATAAACAGACTGCATGATTTCTTCAATGATCTTAACCTTTTTCCAATCAGCATCCAAAATTTCAAATTGTTCTCTCGTAAATTGACGAACAATTCTATACCCAAAAGAATGGAAAGTTTCAATGTTGATAAAATTCACATACTCAGGGATCATCTTTGTCAGACGCTCAATCATATTCTCTTTTGCTTTTTTGCTAAATGTGATTGCCAAAATTTTTCCCGGCTCCACATCATAGTCCTCAATTAACTTGACAATTCTATTTACAAGAACTCTTGTCTTTCCACTTCCAGCGGAAGCAATGACATTACAACATCCTGTGTAGAAATCTACTGCCTCCTGTTGAACTTTACTCAACTCCATCGTCTTTTCCCCTTACTTTATATTCAATCTCAAACCTGTATTTATCCTGAAGCCTTTTCTGTGAATCACCATCTACGGACGGTAGAGCAGGAAGAATATCTGGTGCATCAGCTATCATAACAATATCTGACAATTTCTTAAATTGATCCAGATAATCATTCCCAAGGCTCGGATTTTTTACTAAGCGAATTTCAGCATTGGTATTCATCATAGCACTAAGCATATACCCAGCTTCACGCCGCCTCTGTTCCAAAGTCTTATCAGCAAAACTTTTCAAAACACTCTTGCATCGTTCTTCGTCAACTTTATAAAGTTCAAATGCTCGACATACAAACTCAATACCATGTTCTTTTAACAGATTAGACAACTCAGAATTATACTTAGCAGCTTTTTTCCCGTACCATTTTTCATTATCAGTCTTAATCTTTGCTCGTTTACTTGCTTCCTCAACCAGACTGGAATACAACTCCATTTCCTCTTTTGTTGCAATTCGAACCTGTCCTTCCTCAATGATAATGTGACCATTCTCAATTGGAGCCACTTTCGGCAGAATTCCAATCATGTGAACCTCATTATAGATCACACAATTCATTGCTTTCAGGTACTTAACGCAGCGGCGAATGTAGTCATCAATACGATTATCTGCCTTGTTAAAATATTCAGACAGAACCGTTTTTGAAAATCCCAAGTCAACATGAACTTCGTCCTGATGAAACTTGACATGATTATAATTGCCATTTACCAATTCAATGGTGTTTGCCAAATCCAATGCTGTAATAACTCCTCGGCGGTGTTTGCTGTCCTTACCGAACAAAACCTCGTTCAGCATCATTGGCGCAAGGTATTGGTAAATACCTTTGTGAATTTTTGCCTCGTACAATGTTTTTGGATATTTATATACTTCTAAAACCCTATACTTATTCGTTTCAGGATCATACTCGTAGTCGCAGTATTTTGACAACGAATCCAAGAACATTCTTCGATATGTTGAATTCACAAACTTCTCTTTTTTGTGATAGGCTCGTTTTTGCGCCTCAGAACAAACTTTGTCAACCAAAACGCCCTCGTTATACTCAATGCACTTGAGCCTAATCGCCAGTTCGCCCATTCAATTCTCCTTTCTTTTGTAATGATTATTTGAAAAATACCGAAGTTGCCCTCCGAACCAAAGTCCCCAAACGCCCATATTTGTGGCGTTTTTAAGACTTTCGCCCCAAAATTTTTTGCCATAATGATATATACTCTTATTATGGGTCTTTTTTTTGGGTCTGGAAGTGGTCAAAACCGCATCTTAATGGACATAAAACGAATTCCACCTGATAGGGCAACTCAGTATATATTCATGAGTATTGCCGCAGGCAATACGAATGACAGCGTAGGCAACCAGCCGTAGGCTGCGTTGTCAAGCTGAAATCATTCCCGCCGTCTTAAAGTCCATTGGCTTCCACGAAATCATCCATTTCGGACTGACTGCGCCCTATATAGTGATAGGTGGTTTTAATATTACTGTGCTTTAAAAACTGTGACACAATTACCTCGTCCTCGGTACTGGTACTGTTTGTGATCACATGATAGGGCATTGTCTTGCGCAAAGAATGCGTCCCAATCTTCATATCAATATTAAGAGCTGCCACCGCCCTCTGAAGCATTCGCCGCATTCCATCCACGCTCATATGCTCGGACGGATTATTCAGCTTAGGAAACAACCAGTCAGACATACGATATTCTTTCAAGCTATCAAAATACATTTTCAATGCCTCGATAGTTTTACTATTCAGCAGGATCATAGAACGCTTATCGGTTTTCTGCTCATGATTGAAAACCACATGGCTCTTAAAAGTACCATCCGCATTCAATACATCACATACCCGCAGCTTAACAATATCCCCGCCCCGTCTTGCGAGATTCAAAGACAAAACAAAATAGGCATAATTTCTGATTTTGGTATTTCCATGACCTTTTGTAGTAAGGAAATATTGTTTAATGCGTTCAATATCGTCCAGTGAGCGAATAGGTTCCACAGGAGTTTTGTCCCGATGATCGCTGTTTTCATATTCCTGATCTACAATAGGAGCAGCCACAGATAGGGACTTTTTATTCTTTTCTGCCAGTGCCTTTTCAAGCCACGGTGCAAACTCAACTACACAAGTCCCGTCAATCTTTGTATTCATCATCGTAAACATCTCCTTATTTTCTTGCTTTTCTTGTTATACACCCTATAAGGAAAATCCTCATAATCTCAAGGATTTCCGCACTATTATTGTACCAAATTTCAAACCGATTGTCAACAGGCTTCTTGCATTTCCTGTTATTAATTTTTGTAAATATTTTGTGATCATCGGATGAACAGAATAGAAAATTCCATGTTTATGGTTATTTTTCGATGGCAGCATGATAGGTTAAAGAGCTGCTGGATGAATTTTGGTAGTTAGAATGATGGTCAATATTCCGATGATTATGGCGGTTTTACGATGCGTTTCCCGATCAATCGTACTGGATAGTGAGCTGCGTAGTTTGAGCAGATGTACTTTGACCGCTGGGCGAAAACAAAACCCGCAAAAAGTGGAAAGTACCCCCCGCCACATGATCACAAAACAGCGGCGGCGCAAATATTCCTTGATCATGGGCGTTTTGTTCGCAATACACCAAAAACCGAACAAAACCGAAGCCGAACAAATGCGGACTTTTTGCGCGATTGCTTCAGCTTTCCCCCAGCGTCACGACAGCCGCAGCCGATCCCCACACAAAACGCAAGCCGCCGACAACCTTTTATTTTTCGCCGCATTCAATCGCAAAAGGGCGGCTATTTTAAAGCCGTCACTATTCCAAAAACACTTCATCAAATTGCACAATACAGCACACAATATTTTATGCAATATTTTACTGTCTATTTTTCAATTTGTTCTTGCATTTCTGGTTATTATGTGGTATACTTTAATCAAGATAAAGGAAAGACACAACGACAGCGAAGCATAACATGAAATGCAAGAAAGGACATGATCACATGAAAACCACACATTACCATGTAAACAGCATTTCCGCAGCTTGGGCAAAAGTCAATGAATTATTCCCTACTGATTACAACAAAGACGAAAACAGCAGCGCAAGGGCGGGTTATCCTGTTTTCCGTTCCTCTGTTGAATACTACAATTATATTTGTGATTTGGGGGATCGTCTGGAAGTCAACCTTGAAAGCGGCGAAACGGTTAATATTTGGATTGATGAAGCCGAAGAAACGGAAGCCGCCGTAGAAATGCCCGAAAAGGAAAACAGCGAAGAATATATTGAAATTCAGTTGACAGCAGCAGAAAGCGGCGAAACAAAACAGTTTATCGAATACGAAGAATTTATTGAAAATTGGCGTTTCTGGTTTGCCGCTGGGAAGCCGTATAAATCCGATGAAGAAACATTTACAAAAATGGTTGAAAGCCTGAAAGCGTTCTATGTGGACGGCGCAAGCCTTGAAATTCTGTTGAATGGGCTTTATGTAAAAATGATTTTTCACCGCTGGAAATAACCAGAGATACAAGAAAGAAGGGGTTTAAAATGTTGAGAAGCAACAGCAAAAAAGTTATTGAGAAAGTACGCAGCTATATTATTGACGGCGTTGATCATGAATACTTCGAACTTGAAGCCGATCCTGATTTTAACACGGCTTGCAAGCTGATTTTGACGGCTTGCGAAAATGAAAAGAGATACAGCCGCAGCCGTTCCGGGTTTGAGACTTTCAAAGACTGGGCGCAAGGTTTGCCTTCCGCTTTTAATACTCTGTATTACTACAATGTTTCGGCGGTTGATATGCTGGGCGCATGGCTTGAAGAGTCCGAAAGCGAAAAGAGCAAATACAACGAAAGCGAAGCCGAAGAGATGATTACACGGCTTATTTATAGGGAATTGACGAAGGGAGCGGCGAAGGCATGAAATACAGAACGACAAAAAAAGAAATCAGAAATTGCGGATCATCTGTTTATAAAGTCGGCTATTGCAATCTACAATTTCTTTTGCGGTTTAATAATCCGTTTGCATATTCTGAAGGCGTTTATGGCTGGGCTTGCGATTATTACAGAATCGGCGGTTATGACGGCGTTATTATTTCAACAGGTTATTCACCTATCGGGAAAGCCCTTGATTATAGCATTTGCGAAGAATACGACAGAAAAGCAAGGGCAATTATTGAAAACTACGGCTTGACATATGAGCAACAGAAAGCCGAAGTAAAAGCCCTGTTAGATGAATTTGTCCAGCGGATCAGCGAATAAGAAAGGCGGCGCAGATATGAAAACGGCAGATATTAAGAAGGCTTTTATTGAATGCGTTTATAACGGCAACAGAAAAGCATACTTAAAAGCAAGAAGGGCGGACTATTGCAAAGTACAATTTGAATGGGCTTGCTTCATTGACTCCCTTTGTAAATCGGGAGAAATCACACAAAAGCAATATAACAGCGCAATATTTTAAACGGAAGGGAGCAGCGGAAAAATGGAGATTGCAAGGGCTTGTTACAGTGTTTCTAAACTGAAAGCCGCCGCCGATATGGTAAAGGCTATTAATTGGAGCGTCAACCGGAAAAATGAACACCTTGCAAAATATACAGAGATTGCAAAAGTTTTCGAGTTTGCCGCCGTAAATTTGAATCGTTGGCTTTTTGATCCTGAAATTGAATTGAAGGAATACAGAAACGCAGCTTTTAATTATAAAGCCTATAAAGCGGAAGAATTAAACAAAATGCTTCGCCGTCAGTATAGATATATCTGTAATGAGTTAAACGGAATTTTAACGGCGATTAATAACGGTGAAGTGGATTATTGCGAATAGCGGAAAAATAACCAGAGATACAAGAAGGGAGAATAATTCAAATGACATTTAGAACATTTTCGGCGGATGAAAGCTATTTAAAGAGTATCGGAAAACCCGGATATATTGAAACAAGGAATTACAGCGGCAACGGCTACAATTTTACAGAATACACGGTTATTTTATATTAAAGGTTTGATATTGACAGAGCGGAAAACCGCCGTTTTCCGTTCCAGTGAATACCAAAACGGAAAAATCAAAAGCAACGGAAAGAGGGCGCACAAAATGAGAATTACAGAACAGGACAAGCGCACATTTCAAAAAGTGGTTGACTTTATGCAGCGCATGGATCAAAACGGCGTTTATTATACCATTATGGAAGATTTGGAATTGATCAACCATAAAATGATTATTGCGGAAATACTGGATATTTTCAGACAGTGGAAAAGCGATATAAACAGCCCGAAAGATCCAAAGTATAAAGCAATTTGTAATTTTGAATTTGATTTAATCGCTATGCTGTAAGGGGGAGCGGAAAACATGAATTATAATAAAATTGATCAGTATATGAAAGAACACGATTTTTTGAAAGCGGATCAGAAAAAAGTGTATGACTATATCGAACAGCACAACAGAACAACAACAAAAGCATATCAATTTGTATATGGATATTTGACAAGAAGAACACTTGTTTTACAAACAGAAAACGGAATAAAACATGAAATCAGCCGTTTGCAGTTAGGTATACAAGAAAACTTTGTTTAAAGAAAGGGGATCGGGAAAATGACTTATACAGAGTATAGCGGCGCAAGAATGCGTTACAGAGCAGAACAGAAAGCAAGACGGAAACGGCACACAATAACAGCATTTCGGAAAATCAGCGGCGCAGCCTGTTTTATATTCTTTCTGTTAGTGCTGGGGAAAGCTGGGGCTTCTGATTGCGGCGCAGCTTTTGAAGAAATCTTTCCTTCTACCCTGTATTTTATGATCGGTTTTATTGTTTCGATTTGTGTTTATTTGAAGCTGGGCGGCAACAGATAAAAAAGTTTTGGAAAAATCAAAATTGTACTTGCATTTCTTGTTATGTTGTGATATAATCAATACAGAAACAAGGAAAGAGGGAAAACAAGATGAAAAGCAATATTTACTATTTGATTGAGAACGGGAAAACCCTTCATAGATCGGGCAGTCTGGAAAAGCTGATTAACTTTACAGCGAAAACAAAAGACGCAAAAATCTATTATAACAATGTTCTTGTATGGGTACAGAATCCTTAACGGAACATAACCAGAAATAAAAGAAAGGCGGCAGCGGAGAAATGAAGCGTTACTATGTGGAGAAATCCAGCGTACAGAATGTAATTGAACGGATTACGGCGGCACAGCAGAAAGCAAATATCTTTTGTAATGTAGTTGTAAAGCCGTATAAAGGGAAGAAACATGATCCAGCAAATACCGTTGTTGTCGTTGTCGGATAAAGGGGGAAACAATGATTTATAAAGATGATTTTGGAAATACAGCGAAAATTGAACAAGTAAAACTTTTCGCATATCGTGGAGCAACGGAAAAAACAAATGGTTTTCGTTTGTGGATTACAGCGGATTATGACGGCGGTTTTCTTTATCATGTATCAGTACATGAAACGGAAAAAGACGCATTAAAGAAGCTGGAAAGTTTTAGTTGCGGAACATTTAAAAAGGTTGAAGGGATCATGGAAAAATGACAATTAGCAAAAGAAAATCCAGTGAATATAATTCTGTTAATACAGCGGCAATTTGCCGATATATCAAAGAGTACAGCGGAAAAATTGAATCCATGATCCAGAACGAAGCGCAGCTTGAAAATGTCAATAGGACGATCCTGAAGCAGTGTGCAGCCGATTTAGAAACGGTTTTGAAGCGTCTGGAATACGGCGTGAACGGCACATATTAAATAACAATAAATACAAGAAATGGAGTTTTGAACATGGAGAAGCGGAAAATTGATTGTGAAATGAATCTGATTGCAGAAAGCAGCATTAACGGTTTGAAGGTTTTCATGTATGAAATCAAAAGTCAAATTGGAGAAATCTTCATCATTGAGCATGAACAGAAAGACAAGCAGCTTGTAACAGAGTTTAAGACGGACAGAGCCGAAGCGGAAAAGCTGTATAAAAAGCAGATCAAGAAAATGCTTGCGGAGAATTGACTATGATTTATTTAATTTGCGGCGTTCCTTGCATTGAGATTTGCATGGAATCGGATCACAGAAAATCATTTTTCTATGCTGGAAGGTACTTTGTAAAAGTATCAGATTACAACAGCGAAGAGGAATAAAAGGGAGTGAAACAAAATGGTTTGCCCGAAATGCGGAAAAATCACAGAACGCAGCTATAACGGATTGTGTCAAGGCTGTTATAAATATTTCAGGGACGGCGGCAAGGTTTACCCATTGCCCGAAGCTGGAAAAGTAGAGTATGACGAAAGCGGGAAAGTGATTTGCCACATTTGCGGACGATCCTATAACAGACTTGGAAGCCATGTCAGAGAAAGCCACAGCATGACCATAGAGGAATATAAAGCGGAGTTTGGATTGTGCAGCCGTACAAAGACAACGGAAAAATCCTATTCGCAGACTATGAGAGAAAACGCCTATAAATACGACATGGATAAACGGCTTTTAGAAGCTGGAAAATCCACACGGATCAAAAAGGGCGAAACAGATAAACGGAAAAACAAGAAAGTTAGACTTCAAGAGATTTTGGAGAAACGCAACAGAGGGAAAAAGGAGAATTGATCATGAAAATCTATGAATTGCATCCTATTGACGGCAGAGCCAGCTTTTACGGAAAAGCAAGAGTTATCATTGATGAAAATAGCGTGGAAACGCTTGTAAGTTATAATACGCCTATCATGCGCCGCTTGCCTGATGGAAAACTGGAAAAGTTGTGGGACGGCTGGACGCAGACCACAGGCAGACACATTAAAGCATTTTGCGGCATGGATAAGAAACAGTATCAGGCACTTCAAAAGGCGGTGTAAATCATGTTGACGGCGCAGCTTTACGGAAAAACCATAAGCGGAAAAACCATTACAGAGATCAAGCGCAAGGCAAGCCGCATTGCAAACGGTTTGCAAAATGCTTTTGATTGTATGAAGGTAATGGATCAGGAAGTCGGCTTGGAGTGTACTTTTTGGAGATATAACAGAAAATGCCCGAATAATACCATTCAATATGGAAAGTGGCGGTAAGGAGTGTGGGAAAAATGAGAGTCAGATATTTGCCAGTGGCAGAAGGCAAACGGCTACACATTGACGCATTTCCGAACTTTTCAGCCAGCGGATCAGTCAAGGGCATGAAAGAAAAATATTATGGAAAAGACGCTTTGTTAGTCCGTTGTGGCAGCTATATTTATTGTGTATGGCAGAAGGCGAAGCCGTCACAATATGGAATGGAAATCTACTATAACAGAGCGCACTAAAGGAGAAATGAGCATGAACAGATACCAGAAACGGAAAAACGCAGCCAGAGAAAAGGCTATTGCATGGCAAGCTGATTTTGAAAACCATAATTACAGTTACGGAGAATTGGCAGCTTGGAATAGCTATTTTGAAAAGCTGGGCAAGAGATACGGCTTGACGGAAGAATTTAGAGAGAACGGCATTGTTTAAGGAGTGGGAGCAATGGAAAAGCGGTTTACGGTTACGAACAATGCGACAGGCAGAACATACACGGTATATGGGCATGAATGGAATACGCTTGAAAGTGTATGGCTGAGTCAAAAATGCTGGTTTATAACTGGAAACAGCGTTACGGTTTCAGATGAAAACGGCAATAGTCAAGTATTTGTCAGAGAATAGGAGTATGGAAAAATGAAAGTTGCTTATATTGGCGATTGGCATCCCACAAAGGGAACTTATTACAGACAGCGAATCACGGTAACGCAGGAAGAATACAATATGATCAATCAAAGAATGGTTGAGCATTACAGCCGTACACAGAAAGATATTAAAGAAGCTGGAATTATGACTAATGAGCAGCTAAATACAATGGCATATGGAAAACCGCTTGATTTTGCGGATCGAGCAGGACAGACCATTTATTTGACTTTGACGCAGCTTTATATGATTGCGGCAGTGATTTTTGGAATGCCTGAGTATGAGAAGGTACACAAGCGGATCACAGACAATAATACAATTCTGATGATTAAGGGCTGAGAAAGCCAGAAACGGACGGTAACGGAAAAATGAAAGTAAATCGAACTATGTCACGACATAAGGTAAAGCAGATCAACAATATTCTTATTTACTGGTATCCAGTATGCAGAGAATTTTACGCAGTATCGCCAGACGGACATTTGCTTGAAGGTTTTAAGACACAGGCGGCAGCGGAAAACTGGTGTAGAGAACAAAAGGTTTTTACAGCGAAGGGAGCATAAAACATGAAAAATGCGCTTACTGGAATTATAGTTGCAAAAGCTATGGAGAGTATCGGAACGGCAGTAAAAGAGATTGAAGCCGTTGGAGAAAACCGCAAGGCAGATACTACGCACTTTATTAATGCGTCACACAGCATGGGCAAGTATCACGCCTATATGGATATTCTGGAAGATTTGGACATGGAGCAGCTTGTAAAGTGCCATGATCGTTGCAAGGATGATTGCGACAAGGTTTTGCAGGGAATGGAAAAATTGTATCAGTTGACAGGAGCGTGAGCGTATGAAGCGTAAAATCGGACAGAAAGTTTATGTTTTGAATGGTGGATGTATTGGAGATCGGTATGTTGTTGGAGTATTTTCGTCAAAGAAAAAGGCGCAGGAAGCAAGAGAATGGATCATTGAAAATGATACCTATTACAAGAGCAATCCTGATGAACTGGATATTGATGTTTTTGAAATGAACGGAGAACGGATTGACTAAAAGAAAGGAGAGTCAATAATGGAAATTTGGTATGATTGCGGCGTTTGCCATATCGGAGAATATTCTATCGCTGGCAACTACGATGACGGTTACACGGTATGGAAAACTGAAGATGGAGAAGATAGTGATACACTTTATTCTCATATCTCTTTTGAAAATTGTGTTGTTTGGTGCCTGAACAGTTAAGAAAGGAGTAATAACAATGAATACAAGTATTTATGAGTGTGACAGCAACGGAAAAATCAGCAAACTTGCAGAATATAGTGTTGCGCCTGAACAAGCGTTGATCAATTACATTCAGCAGTACATTAAAGGAAACTGGAACACTGCGAACTATCCGAAGCACATGAAATCTATTCGAGAAAGCAGAATCAAGAAAAATCATTTCTACTTTGATGACATTCCGAATGATCGAGTTATCGCAGCTTATCCAGCATAAAAATAAATCGGTAAAACCGAAGAAAAGGATGGAACAATAAAATGAAGTTGAACGAACTGACTACACCTTTTGAATCTTTCAGAGTGGTTACTTATAACGCAGACCAGACCAAAGCCCTTTATAAGAACAAGTCCATGCAGCTTATCACAGGCAGTATTTATCGTGGAGAAACCATTAAAGAGGAATACAATGATCATTGCGATGTATACGCCTGTTATGCTGGAATCCCTGTTGGGATTTGGATCGGCAGTGTTCATGTAGACTATTCCATTGAAGAAGTCATGGCGCAGATTAAGCGCAAGGGAATGGAGACTCTGGAAAATTACATGGCAGCAATTAAATATAGACTGGAAAAACAGGATCATTTCAGATTTACAGAGGTTGAGTTTATCAAGCATATTGCGCCTGAACTGGAAAATCAGATGTGGGAATCCAGAAAGGCATTTGCGGAAAATCAGCATAAGAAGCGCATGGAACAGGCGGCGCAGCGTGAAGCAGAAGATCAGGCGTTTATTGCGGCACAGAATGCGGAAGCGGAACAGATCGTCAACAAGGCAATGGAAATCCTGAGAAACGGCGGCAAGCTGGATAATGATACTGTTACTTTTTATGAGAGCAGATACGAACACAGCAGCTATTCTATCGTCAATTATCTCATGCGGAAATATGGTGTGAATGTTCCTATCAGAACACAAGGCTGGATCAATGAAAAGCTGGTAAGTGCAAAGATCGAAAACGGAAAATGTGAGCATCTTCAGTATTACAAAGCTAAAGGCGCACAGTGTTCTCAGAAGTTTTTCGATTGCATGAATGAACTGCTTGCAAAAGTCAATGCAGAAAACGCAGCTTGAATAACTTTTGCCAAACAGAACAGTCAAGCGGACAGTTTGATAATGTCAATAAATATGAACATTACGGAGGACGGAAAAATGAAACTTGGAGAATTGATTAATCTTTTGTCCTATACCATGAAGCAGAATGGCGATATGGATGTTGTTGGAATTGTCGATGGAAAAATCTTTAAGGACATTGAAATTAATTGTCCTGATAAGGATTCTCCCATGTATATTGAACTTTATATGGAGGATTAAATAATGACATATTGGATTGTGCGGAAGAATGGAGAATATGTATGCGGTACTGATGAATTTGGTTATCCGTTGCATACGAAAGATAGAGAAAAGGCTTGGAAGTTTTATGACTTTAATAATGCGATGGTTTACTTTAATCTTGGATATTGTGTTATTAAAGAAAACCGATAGGAGGACTGACTAATGGCAAAGAGAAGTTTTGATATTGGAAAACTGGTTAAGGCATCCCACAAGCAGATGTGCTATGAGCAGCAGGGAGATTATGTTTGCTTGAGCGATAAAAGAGGTCGGATTGCCATTCAAACTAATGATATTACCGTTCTTGGAGAATTGGTGAAGCGTGGTGTAGAACTGACGGAAAGGCTGGGGCTGAAACAGACGATTGACCAGATTATGAATAAGGATAGAGCGGAAAATCTTTATTCTTATACGGCAACAGGTATCCAATTCCCTTACTATGATCATTCTGATGGAAAAGGAAAAGTCTTGACCATGTTTCGGGATTGCCAGCAGGATTACTATGCTGTAAAACTGGCAGACAAAGTTTATACGGAGATTTTTGATCCTGTTTTAATCACTGGTGGAAAATCTCTTACCGATCCTATTATCATGGTATGCTCAGACTGTTTTGGAATTATCCTGCCAATGAGAGTAAACCGCCAGTACACAGTTGATCAGAGAGAAAATATAAAACACTTGTTGGATTATCTGAATGCTATACGATAAGGAGAAAACAAATGGATAAACTGCAAGCAATTCTTGACAGACATAATGCACAGATTGTTGTCTGGAATGATGTTCCCGATGTAGAAGATTATCAGTCTTTCATGTGGGAAAATCGGCTTACATTCTTTCAAAAAGTCATTGTAAAGACTTTATTTGATGATGGGAGCGGTTGTGTGGATGTTTCCATGTTGATCCCCAAACAGAAAGAAAATGGAGAAATCATTGCTGTATGGGATATGTCAGACTACGCAAGAAATCATAATATGAAAATCACACATTTTATGTTCAAACCGAAGCCGCCAGTTGGAACGGAGGAAAAATAAATATGATTAATAGATTGCGACAGCCTACATTGGAAAATTATATATACAGGTATCGACTCAATAAAGAAATGTTGGAACGGCATCCTGAACATAGAGAATTGCTTCAACGGCAGATTGAAAGAGCGGAGAAAGCAATTATCGAATATGTTACAAGCGATAGTTTTGTTGAACGGCTGAAATACTTGAATTTATAGGAGAAATAGTCATGGAGAAAACAATTTACGGCGGTAAGCCAAAGAATCCAGTGGCTTATTGCGCATTACATAACGGCAGCTTGACTGTAAAGGAAATGAAAAAGAAGGGCTGTCTTGGAAAGCAGTGTTATCATCTTCAGAAAAATGAACAGCACGAATACTGGAATCAGCGGCAGATCATGAAAGCCAGAAAGGAAAGTTGATATGGAAAATCTGTATTATCAGATGAAAGATGGTCGTTACATTCGGAAGCATGAATTGGAAGAAGCGTTTTATATTCAGCATGGATACTATCGTCATAAGAATGAAACTGAGTTTTTGAAGTGGTTGTATTCTCTGCTTGGAAAAACGATCACGAAAGTTGTTCGTGAGTATGATATGCAAGTGAAAGAACTGGCAAAATCTCGTCCTATTTTGGCTGTCATGCTGTACCGCAGCCGTTATAATTGTTCTCTGGTGGAAGCGAGAGATTATGTTAATTCTCATATTGAAAAACCCGTGTAAATGGAGGAAGGAATTATGGTTAGAGATGAAAGAAATCTGGAAGGTAAAACCTGTATTTTCAATACGCATGGTACGGATTCTGAATGGAAAAGCCATGACGGAGAAAAGTGCAAGGTGAAGATGCGTAAGCCTGAAACAGAATATGATTTTGAGGACATCGGAACGATGTGGGAAATCGAACTGGAAGATGGAAGTGAACTGGACGCATTTTCTGATGAACTGGAAGAATGCGAAAATAACTCTTGACAATAACAATAAATACAAGTACAATGTAGGAGAGAAAACAAAATGGAAAATATGAGTGTATATTCTATTGTTGTTTATTATGTGAATGGCGGTAGCCGTGGTTATCTTGCCAGTGCGGAAGATCGAAACAAGCTGATGGAAAAACTGGCAAATGTTTTGGATTATAACCAGATTACTACCGTTCATATTGGAGAAATCTTTGAAGTGGAAAATATGATGCTGTAAAGGAGAAAACACTATGATTTTTGAATCGTTGTTTCTTGCCTTTGCGCTTGGCAGTCAATGCGCACAGGAACAAACTTCAGCTATGGAAGTACGGCGTATGGAAAAAGACGAGTCTTTTCAGCGGCAGCGTTTCTTTGAGGATCAGAAAAGGTGGAAAGCTGATAAGTTTTCATTTTGTGGAAAAATAAATGATTTACCGTGGAGCCGCATTCTGGAACTACTTGACCTGATTGACGAGGGTTATTTCCCTGCTGCCTATGTGATTGATACAAACAGCAAAGAGAAAGCCTTGCAGCGTTATGGACTGGAAAATTACAGTTATAAAGAAGTACCGTTCGGTGGGTCATTAGCTTGTATATATCTGAAAATGTCCGATGCGATGGATTATTTTGATCATGGCGGTACTTGTCGAAACTGGACTGGTTGTGATGGAATATATCATCAAGCAGTCATGTCGTGGCATTCAGTGCGTGAGTTGCTGAAACAAGGAAAAGTGATCATTGGTTTACCCTTTGGGAACGATAGTGAACCACAAACTATGACAACGGCAGAGGCAAGGGAGTTTATGAGTAACAAGATGGAAGAACTCTTTCAAAACTATTGGGAGAATAGAAAGAAATATGAGATAATGAGGGATCATTTATGAAACGAGTAACTGGATATATCAGCACCAGACCTCTTGGCAGCTATGATTTTGAGTTTTTTGTAGAAGATTCGGTAACGGATCAAGAAATTAAGCAGAAAGTCGAAGATATGCTGGAATTTTCAATGGATTACCAAGTAGAGGAAGGATATATTGCGGAACAACAGACAGTGTACCGTAAAAAGTATCCGTGGGAGGAAAACTAAATGGATATTAGAGAGGTTTTGAATCGTCCTGAGTACGATTTTATCAAGACAAACCCTCATCTTGGGGGGGCGATGATTTTTGCAACATTCGGTGGAAGTCACGCATACGGTACGAACACGCCTGATTCTGATATTGATGTTCGTGGTTGTGCGCTCAATTCCAGAACCGATATTCTTGGAAGAACCAATTTCGAACAGGTAATTGATAATCCGACAGATACTACCATTTATAGCTTTAATAAGCTGATCCATCTGCTGTCGGACTGCAATCCTAACACGATTGAATTGCTGGGCTGTAAGCCTGAACAGTATGTTTTCTTTAACGACATTGGAAAAATGATGGTGGAACAGCGTGATATGTTTCTTTCTCAGAAAGCCGTTCATGCTTTCGGCGGCTATGCTACTCAGCAGCTTCGCCGTCTGCAAGCAGCTCTGGCTCGTGACCGCTATGACCAGTCGGAAAAAGAAAAACAGATTCTTTCCTCTTGTAAATCTTCCATGACCTCTTTCAATGATCGGTATCAGGCGTTTGAGAACGGCGCAATTCATTTGTATGTGGATAAATCTCAGCGTGAGGATTTGGATACAGAGATCTTCTTGGATGTAAATCTGACACATTATCCTCTTCGTGACTATAAGAACATTTGGAGCGATCTGAATACCATTGTCAAGGAGTATGGAAAAATCACACAGCGTAATAAGAAGAAGGATGATGCACACCTGAACAAACACGCCATGCACTTGATCCGTTTGTATCTGATGTGTCTGGATATTCTGGAAAAGCAGGAGATCAATACTTTCCGAGAGCATGATATTCCTCTGCTTATGTCTATTCGCAACGGAGAGTTTCAGAACGAGGACGGAACATTCAGAACAGAATTTTATCAGATGGTAGACGAGTTTGAAAAGCGTATGAATTACGCAAAGGCAAATACCTCTCTCCCGGAAAAGCCTGATTATAAGCGGATCGAGGAATTTGTTATATTCGTTAATGAATGTACGATTGCACCATATATGTTTGAAAATGATCATTGGAAAGATTATTATCATCGAGCAACACAGATTTGGAAACCTGATTATGTCGGTGTATGGAATAAATGAGGAATAAGTCATGTTCTTAAATGTAGTCATCGGAAATCCTTTGGTTGATCCGAAAACCCTATTGGCTTTGGATGATTTGGACTGGAAAAATAATGAGCAGCCACAGACCTTGTTTACGGAAACCAGATACCTTCCAGCCGTTATGAAAGAATCTGGCATGGTTCAGTCTACCAGCGAGGTTCGGAAGAATCGTCCAGACCTGAATATTTCTTTGGAAAATCCCGATTGTCTTTGGGTAAAATGGGGCAAGAAACGCCTGTATGTGATAGTAGGTGAATGAGTATGGAAAAATGGTGGCTGAAAGCACCTGAAAATGGCTGGCAATTTAATACAAGTCATCGTCTGATGCAGATTCCAGAGGAACCGAAGCGTTTGATGAAAATGCTGATGGATGCAGGATATGAGGCATTTGTGGTCGGTGGTTGTGTTCGTGATAGTCTGATTGGAAGAACACCACATGATTGGGATATTTGTACCAATGCTCTGCCAGACCAGATGAAAGAAGTATTCTCTGATTTTCGTGTGCTGGATACTGGACTCAAGCATGGAACATTGACTGTTCTGCTGGAAAATCCATATGAGATCACGACTTATCGGAAAGACGGTGATTATTCCGATCATCGTCATCCAGACCAAGTTGAATTTGTCAGCGATTTGAAAGAAGATTTGAGCCGCCGTGACTTTACGATAAATGCGATGGCAGCGAATATTAACGGAGAAATCATTGACTATTTTGACGGTCAATATGACTTGCTGAATCGAAGAATTGTGTGTGTTGGTGATCCTGAACAGCGGTTTGAGGAAGATGCGCTCCGTATTCTCCGAGCCATGCGCTTTTCTGCCCGTTATCATTTTGGCATTGAGCGGAAAACTGCTAATGCAATGCTTGCAAAGAAAAATCTGCTGCTTGATATTGCCGCAGAGCGTATTGGAAGCGAATTTCTGCAAATCATGTCTGGTCGTTGTGATTGGTTGTTGGAAAACTTCACAGAAATCTTTGAGGTTATTATTCCTGAGATTACGCCCAGCATTGGGTTTGTCCAGAATAATCCCCATCATTGTTACGATGTGTGGGAGCATACAGTAAGAGCGATAAGAAACTGTCATGGAGATACTATTGTAAAAATCGCTTGTCTGTATCACGATCTTGGAAAACCGTTCTGTTATTCAGAGGATGAACATGGTGTTGGACATTTCTATGGTCATGCCGCCAAGAGTGCAGAGATTGCGGAAAAATCGCTTCGTAATCTCCGTCTGGAATCTAAACTGATTACCGATGTTGTGCAGCTCGTAGCATCCCATGATCGTGTGCTTGAGGTAAAGAAAAATATCGTGCGCCGATGCTTGAATAAATTTGGAGAAATCCAGTTTATGAATCTCATTTTCCTTCAGGCAGCGGATAAATCAGCACAGCTTATTGATATTGGTCAGCGTGGAGAACAGGCTACAAGAGTCAGTCAGTTTTACCGAATGATGCAGGAAATCAAACAGGATCAGGATTGTTTTTCTCTGAAGGATTTGGCGGTCAATGGAAATGACTTGATGCAAATTGGTTTTTCGCAGGGTAAATCCATCGGCAACGCTCTGAACACCTTGCTTGAATTGGTCATGGATGATAAAATGGAAAACGATAAGGAAAAACTTCTGACGAAAGCGAGGGAACTGCTCGATGGCTAAGTGGAGTTATCTTGCAAGAGCATATGCAATTAAAGAATATGCTTATTTAAGAGCCACTGAATCGGAAAATTTAAACCATCGCACTGATGAAGAAGCCAACGCTCTAAGTGAGGTCATAAATGACATTAAAACTGTTTTGGAAATGGCAGAAGATAATGATGACCGTTCTACAATTAGACAATGCAAAAACTTTCTACGGGATTTTAATAAAGGAGATATAAAATGATTCCGAAAAAATATTCTGGTGATGAACTAAAAAATAAATTCTGCCGTCCTGTTCGGAAAATTAGGAACGGCGGTGGAGCTGCAATTTCTCCTGAAACAATCTGCCGTATTGTAAGTGTTGTTCGAGGTCATGGTTTTACTATCGAAACAGAAAAATGTCCACGCTGCGGACAATCTGCTTATATTTCTCGTGTTTCCAGAGATGATCTTGAATTGGTGGAAAATCCAATGATGGAAGATTTGGTTAATGATGGAGAAAAATCCATAGAACATTTGCAAAGTTTGTGTGATAAACTGGATCAGATTATTCACGAAAATGATGGATGCAACTGCTGTAACGGTGACGAAGCATTATTCTATCAAAACGGAGATACTAATGCTTTTATTGATAGTAAAGGCAATATTGATGTAATGATTGATGGTGCAACAATGAGATTTACTGTGAATAATTGTCCGAATTGTGGCAGAGCGTTCGATAAGGAGAATTGATATGGAAATGAAGTTCTGGAAAAATAATGAACTGGATGATGCAGCCATTATCAAAGCCTTGAAACAGGCAGTGAAAGATTATGAGGATGGAGCAATCGCAGAAGTCCGTGACTCTCTTACTGAAATTGTTGTTGCCATTGACGAGTTTGAGGCAAACATGGAGGGTAACTGATGTGAAATGGAAATATGATTTAAAAAGTTTTGGCAAAGAACTTCGCCAGTGTATCAATGAGGGCAGTGAGGATTTGGAATCTTGCCGCAAGACGCTCCGATCATTGGAAAACTGCTATAAGCTGATTAAATCTAAAATGTCAGAGGATGATTGGGAAGAAATTAGTGAGGAATACAGAACTGTTCGACAGCACATTGATATTCTCAGCATAGAGGACGAATCCGAGCGGGAAGATCGTCTGATGGATGAAAATTTTGATGGGTATAATCCTGCACTGGAATGCGTTAATGACGATCTTCGTATTTTCTACAATATCTGTGATGATTATAGTATTTGGGTAGGTGTCTGATATGGAATATGTATATCTCTTAAAGAGCGATAAAGATTGTACTTTGCATTCTCAATGTTATCCTGTTGCAGCTACTTTAGATGAAAAGGTTGCAAAGCAGTGGATTAATAAGGCAGGGGAAAATCTATCTTGTGCATATGAACAACGAGAAATTGAAAAAATTCCTATCTGGATAAGCATTCCACGGGAGGAAGATCATGAATAAGGTAGATCGGTTGATACATCAGATTGAAACTGCGAGAAAAAAGAGCATTATATTTGAACAGGCATACAGTAAAGCCGCCGCTACTTTGGAAGAACTAATTCCTGATGTATGTTCAATTAGTAGCGAAGCAGATAATGCAGATAATTTGCAAGAAGCAGTTTTATGTTATATCCAGTATGGAGAGTACAGTATTGAGAAATTAAAAGCAGAGATTGAATCAGCACTGGATAAAGAGGTCGAGCATGAAAATCCGAATTGATACTTATTATGATCTTACCTGTGATGAATGTTCCCGCAGTTGGAGTACCGATTTTAATGCTAATGATCGAAAAATGAATCGGAACGATGAAGGCGGTATGGGAATGGAAACCAATAAGCAGCGTCTTACCAGACTTGCGTATGCTTCAGGCTGGAAATATAAGAGAGGGAAAACGCTTTGCCCTGAATGTGCTGAGAAGTTTGGAAAGGAGAGTGTATAATGGAAATTCAAGAAGCAATTATTCATGCCAGACAAGTTGCTGAAGGATGTTCCAGTGACAATAAAGATTGTGCTTATCAGCATGATAAATTAGCTGATTGGTTAGAAGAATTACAGCGTTATCAAAAAGCAGAATCAGAAGGGAAAATGACAATATTCCCGTGTGCTGTTGGAAGTCATGTATATTTAAATACATCTGATAGTTCAGCCCCTCGTTTATGTTCTATCCAAGGGTATCATCTAACACTTCGCAGAAATTATGTTCGCTTATATCCTATCATTCAGCCAAAAGATTGGCTTGGAAATCATAGTTACTATTATAAAGTAGCACTTTCTTCTTTCGGAAAAACATGGTTCCTTACACTTGAGGAAGCAAAACGAGCATTGAGGGATACATAATGAGTGATTTTTATGATCTTGAATTAAATATTCGAAAACTATGTTCTGATGCTGTACTCCGTTCTGAAAAACATAAAAATATGTTGTGTACTTACTATGATATGTTGACGGAAGAGGAAAATAGATATTTTTCGGATTTTTCTGATCGGTTTTGGCAGCTTGCAAAGAATGGTGCAAAAAAATATAAAATCACACAAAATGCGATTGTTGTTGCTTTAAGGATAAAAAGGGAATTAGATATTTCTTGTTATCCAATGATTGAAAAGATCGCAACAAAAGGTTGGAGTACCAGTGATGGAACTTTTTCATGGTCGATAAGAGTATTGACAAGTAGAATCAATAATGAACTTTACAGCTTTGAGCCTGTATCAATGCTGTTAAGTAAAAAATATGTTTTATCTGTTGGAGAATATAATACATTCACAGTGATAAGTGCAGATTAATGGAGGTTTGAATAGTGTGTGACTTTTGTGAAAAATTTGATTTTGGTTCTGCATCTTATGAAGTAGATAAATATGGTGCGAGAATAATTTTAGCTGGCGGCAGCTATCGGTTTCCAGAGCATCAGCAATTTCTCTTTTGCCCTAAATGTGGAGCATCCAGATTAAAGAAAAATATTCTGCCTCCGATGGAGGAACGCAAATTTCCACCGCATAATCAGCCGCAACCTTTTATTTTGAATTAATAACAACAAATACAAGAAACGAGTGTCGATATGATAAAAGTAAGCGGTTATGAATTGAATTTACATACCATTATGAATAGTGGACAGTGCTTTCGGATATTTGAAGTCAAGGAACATGAGTATGATATTTTATCTGGTAATTATGCAGTTCATGTAATATATGAGCCGTCATCAAATTACTATCTTTTTGATTGTCCAGATCATGAATGGAAGTATTGGGAGAATTATTTGGATTCGCAAACAGATTATCAGCAGTTTTATAAAGTAATCATGCAATCTGATGATGATTTTCTGAAATCAGCAATGGCATATGGAGAAGGTATGAGGATTTTACGGCAGGATTTTTGGGAAGTCTTAGTATCCTTTATAATTTCTCAGAATAATAATATTCCTCGTATTAAAAAATCCATCGAAGCACTATGTAAAAGATTTGGTAGAGAAATACTTTGTCAAGATCGTGTTTATTACACATTCCCTTGCAAATCTGAATTGCAATATACCACATTGGAAAATTTATTTGATTTGGGACTTGGTTATCGTGCCGCTTATTTATATGATTTGTTTCATTGTGATTCAACACAAATCAAACCTGACTATCAAACCTTGCTTTCAATGCGTGGTATTGGAAAGAAAGTTGCATCTTGTATCATGTTGTTTGGTGCGCATGATCTCTCGCAATTTCCTGTTGATACTTGGATGAAAAAGCTGATTGAAAATATTTATCATGGAGAGTTTGATCCGACACCCTATCAAGGGTTTGAGGGATTTATCCAGCAACTTCAGTTCTATTACTATCGCAGCATAAAAGGTAAATAAATCCAAAGCGGAGGCTGTACTATGTTTCGAGTTATTATTGCTGGCGGCAGAGATTACAACAATTACGCCGAGTTAGAAAGAAAGATGGATAAACTTTTGTCTAATATCAAAGACGATATTGTAATCGTATGCGGTATGGCAAGAGGCGCAGATACGCTTGGTGAGCAATATGGAAAGCAACGAGGGTATAAGATTAATTACTTCCCAGCAGATTGGAAAACTTTCGGTAAGTCTGCTGGATATATCCGTAATCAGGAGATGGCAGAAAATGCAGATGCTCTTGTAGCTTTTTGGGACGGAAAGAGTCGTGGTACAGCAAATATGATTGATATTGCGCAGAGATTTAATCTCCGTGTCCGTGTCATTCGATATAAACAGGAGTAAAAATATGGCTTATAAAATGCGAAAACCTATGGTTAAAAACAAATATAACTTGACCATTAAGCAGCTCAAGAAATATAAGGTCGCAGACCGAACCCAAGTTAAATTGCCTTTCTTTTGGAGAAACAATGTCATTCAGGCTTGGTGTATTTCTGGCAGTGCTGGAACAGATAAGGATCGTCAGTTTGGAACAGATGATGGTTTCTGGATCGGTATCTATGACGAGGATGCAAAAGCCTATGCTGGAAAGTTCCGTTTTTATTTTACATCTTACGGTGGAATGTGCGGCTACGACTTCAATCAATTCTTTGATGAAAAAGACATTGACTGTGAGAATGATATGAGAGTTCAGGAAATGTTCTTAGAGAAAATCAATATGTTAATTGACTGCGGAATTATCGCTTTGGAGGGCAAATCATGAGATTTAAGAAACCTAAGTGTCGAATAGGTTATCGTGTTGTATTTTCTGGAAAGTATAAAAGACTTGCAGATTCAGATGAAGTGTTTGTTGACTCTCAAGATAAAGATGAAGTTTATTATTTATTCCATGTGTATCTAAATAATCCAGATGTAAAAATTTATGTTTGTTATCATGATGGAACGCAGAAACGAATTAAGTTAAGGAGGGCAGGACGATGGAAGTAACTGTTATGTCCCGTGATGCGGCAGTTAAATATTGCAAACAATCACATGAGCAAAAAACCATTATGATTTCTGTATCTGATCCGTACATCGAATATTTTACTGAACCGTTTTGTTCTAAATACAATAAAGTAATTGCAATTCAACGCCTGTTCTTTTGTGATGCAGATAGAATTGGTAAGGATGTATACGGCAGAGATACGGGAGAAAAAGATTTATTCAATAAAGATGATGCTTATTTAATCAAGCGTCTGTTGGATAAATTTCCGAATACAGATGTAATTGTCCATTGTGATGCGGGAATTTCTCGTTCATCTGGTATTGCAGCCGCTATTTTAAAAGCCTACACCAATGATGATTCTAAAATTTTTGATAATCCGAAGTATCGTCCAAATATGCTTTGTTATCGGACAACATTAAATGAATTAATGGGAGGAAATGAAAATGAGTAACCGTGATAATCTTGGAGATCGCATGAAAACTTATGAGAATGTCACCAGAGCGCATCTTGTACGCCGTATGCCTGTTATTATTCGGCTGGACGGAAAGGCATTCCACAGTTTTACCAGAGGTTTTCAGAAGCCTTTTGATGCGGTACTGATGAAAACTATGCAGGATACTATGAAGTATCTTTGTGGGAACATTCAGGGTTGTGTATTTGGTTATACACAGTCAGATGAAATCTCTCTGCTTTTGATTGATTACCAGACGCTTACCAGTGATTCTTGGTTTGATAATACGGTTCAGAAGATGTGTAGTGTTTCTGCAAGCATGGCAACTCTGGCATTCAATAAGTTTTTCCGCAACAATATTGACGAATGGGGTTATGATAATCTTCCTGATTTTGAGGATGGCGGTACAAATCAGAAAGTTGATCCTACTCTGCTGAAACAATGCCATACTTATTTTTCACGCTGCGATAAAGCAATGTTTGATTCTCGTGTATTTAATATCCCAAAGGAAGATGTTGTGAACTATTTCATTTGGCGGCAGCAGGACGCAACTCGTAACAGTATTCAATCCGCAGGACAGGCAAATTTCTCTCACAGGCAGCTTATGAATAAGAATTGCAATCAGATTCAGGATATGTTGTTTGTTGAGAAGGGTATTAATTGGAATGATTATCCTACTATCTGTAAGCGTGGGACTGGTTGCCGCAAGCAAATGACTGAAATCAAGTGCCAAAATGATCCTGATAAGACTGTCATGCGTAAGAAATGGATTATTGATACGGAGATTCCTGTTTTCACACAAGATATGAATTACATTTACGATATTGTAATGCTCAAGGAGTCCTGATTATGTATGAGGTACTATTAGAAAGTTTGAAATATTACGCAGAACATGGTCTTGGGCAGATCAGCACCTATGAAGCAAGCCAGATTGTAGATTTATTGCAGGATCAACACGCCGAAATTACAATGCTTCGTAAAATGCAGCCTGTAGTTTTAACTGGTGATAGTGTAAATAGCTTTGCTTTAGCAACAGAACTCTCTGAAACAAAAGCTAAATTGGATAAACTTAGCAAAGAGAATGATGCTCTAAAAGCCTATAAGAATTATTTTGCTGATTGTTATGGGCAAGGGTATGAGGTTGCCAACTACCATTTAAACGGAGATTTAGAGCCTCTGGATAGCTTTATAGATGGTGCTGAAGCAGAATATAATTCTGCATTAAGTAAGGAGGAAAATCATGTATGAGGAATTGGTAACACGATGCCATGCAAATGCTCGTAATGGTATTTCTGCTAAAGATATTGCTTTGCGAGAAGCTGCATATGCAATAGAAGAATTAGAAGCAAATTTATTTGATGGAGAGGGCGTAAATCTTGTGTCATATTGGCAGCAACAATGTCAAATTGCCGAAAATGGATTACAAAACGCATTAGAAGAATTGAGTCAGAAAGAATGTATGATTCTTGGTATTATGCACTCAGTTGATAAATGGCTGGACGGTAAGGAACTGGAACAGGATGAAGTAAACCGAGCTGCTACCATGCGTGAAAAGACTTTGCAAATCGTAGAAAAGAAAGACCGAGAGATCAATAATTTGCGTAATGAATTGGAGCGTATGAAATCCATTATGCGTGAGCATGGGATCATGACGATTCCAAGTGCAATTCCCGGAGGAAAATCATCTTGGAATGTGCCGTCCCGTGAGGGAGGATAAATAAATGACTCAAAAAGAATTTAATGCAGTAATGGTTCTTATAATTATAATTGGAATTCTCGCAACTATTATTGCATTGAAAGGTTGAAATATATGGCTGATTTACTCAAGAAATTATTGCCGTTCCAATCTGAATTTTCGCATCGCTATGCTTGTTGGGCGAATAATCATAATGGATGGGCAAAAATGAAAAAAGCCAACAAGAAATTAGCGAAAACAAGACTCAAAAGAGAAATTCAAAAAGAGATACAGGAGGAATTACGATCATGAATAATATTTTCATTCGAGGTCAGCGGCAAATTACTAATTTGGAACGCAAACTGAATCTACATAATGGTTCTATTGTTGTGCTGAAAAATCGCAATAAGGATGACTCAGTAGAAGCCATCTATTATGTAGTTTCATTCCGTGACAATAAGGGCAAATATGGTGGTGCAAATACTACGCAGTATTGTACGCTGCTTGATTTAGATACAGGCAAGTTTGCATTTGAGGAACGGTGCAGCCGTAGTACCACTGTACGCCGTGTTCTGCGTCATTTGCTCCGTTGTGGTTATACCATGCCATATAACCCTGATGCCACTGATGATGATTATCGTCTGTGTGAATATGATGTGGATGTTTACGAAAATGGTCAGTACAAGATGGAACTTGTATTGACTGTGTAACCCTCCGTGAGAAAGGAGAAACAATATGCTTTATTTTACTGGTGATGTTCATGGAAACATCAAAGGACTGTTATATCGGTTGGATAGAATGGGCATTCCTCATACTCCTGACCAAATTATTGTGCTGCTGGGTGATGTGGGTGTAAATTATTTGCAAAATACAGCCGATTATGTGAATAAAAAGCGTTTACAGGATAGCGGTAGAACTTATTTCTGTATTCATGGCAATCATGAAATGCGTCCTGAGAGCATCGCCAGTTATCAAGAGCAGTTAGGGAATTTTGGTATGGTCTATGTGGAGCAGGAGTTTCCTAATTTGCAGTTTGCTAAAGATGGCGAACTTTATGATCTGGAAGGTTATAAAACACTTGTGCTGGGTGGTGCATACAGTGTCGATAAATTTTATCGTCTGGAATGCGGCGCACGATGGTTTGCAGACGAACAGATTACACCAGAACGCAGAAAAGCTATTCTGGAACAAATAACAACCTTTGGGCAGTTGGATTTGGTTTTGTCTCATACCTGTCCCTATTCATGGCAGCCAACAGACTTATTTTTAAATGGTCTGGATCAATCTACTGTGGATAATTCTATGGAAAAGTGGCTGGAAGAAGTTGAGACTCACTTGAATTATCGTCACTGGCTTTTTGCTCATTTCCATGATGACCGAAAAATCAATAGCAAAGTTACTATGCTGTTTAATACAATTAAAAATATCAATCAAATTATGGAGGGATAACAAAATGATGAAGTACATTCTTGCCGCAACTGTTCTTGTGTATATCGTGCTGATTTTTATTCCCAAGATGAAGATCACAGTCAATGGTCAGCCTTCGGATAATTTTATTTATCGTATTTTTGGTGCTGCGGTACTGGCTCTGATTTTCTTTGTTGTAATTGGACTGCCGATTTATGCAGTTAGTCTGCTGTTCTAAAGGATTCAGGAGGTTATCATGAAAATAAAAATGCAAGTTGCCAATGGTAGTGCGGTTTATACTATGAAGGGCGAAGAAGATACTATTGAACAGGTTATTGCTCTGCTGAAAAATCCTGATGTAATTAGTATTACGGTTACAAAGCAAACACCAAACGAATATTTTAAATCTAAGAGAAAGGAAAATAGATATGGAACAGATTGCTAACTTAGCTATTCTTCTTTTGGGCTTTGCTACATTTATTTATGCTGTTACACGAACTGAATATGAGAAATGTGAGAAATGTGATCCAGAAGATTGTCAGTATTGTCCTTTCCCTCGTTGTGAAAATGCACCGAAAGATTTAACAAAGACGCAGCTTCGAAAGATGGATGGACAAACTGTAACTGTCGTTACGGATGATTCAGTATTTCCCGTTCAGATTTCGGTTCAGAATGGAGAGGTGTGGGTCATTAATCAGTTTGGCAGCTCTACTACTTATGATGATGTAAAAAAGCAGGGAGGAAAATTTTTTGAAAAAGTTTCTGATTAAGGCTTGACAATAACAAGAAATACAAGTATAATGTAAGTGTCAGTTGAAGAACTGATATTTAAATAACCTACATAACAAGAAATACAAGTAATTAAAGGAGCGTTTGAAATGAACATTGAAACCAAAGCTGGTATTGGCGATCAGGTATTTGTCCTGAAGAAGATTACCAGAACTGAATGCCCGATCTGTCGTGGCACTGGAAAGATTCGTTTGGGCAGTGCAGCACTTTATCAGGCAAATTCTCTGGACGAGGCGATGAAGCAGATTACCGATCAGATTGTTGAGTGTCTGGTGAATGATAACACGAAGGAGTATTGTTGCCCTGAATGTAATGGCTCTGGTACTGTTAAGGTTACTGGTCAGAAGAAATATGAGGTTATTCCTTGTAAGATTGCCGCAACTCATATTACTATCGGCGGTGATGGTACTGCTCCCAGCGTCAAGTATACCGTTATGGATCAGAATGGTCATGCTCGTATGATGATGGGAGATCAGTTCTTCACGGACGAGGAAGCGGCAAATAAGCAGTGTTTTATTTTCAATCTGGATCGTATGGATATGCCTCTGGCAGATATTAGAATCCCTTACAGCTTTGCTAAGACTATTCCTTGCAATGAGAAGCTGAATAAGCGTCTTGACGAGTGGCGTAGAAATCGTAAGTTTGATACTGAGATTTATGTGGATTCTGAAAATAACCTGTTCGATGGTTACACCGCTTATCTGATTTATAAGATGCTGGGCTATGAGACTGTTCCCGTGGTACTGTGGCCTTCCGTAAAGAATAACAAGGAGGAAAAGACTGATGCGGTTTCCGTTTGATAAGTACAAGTATTACCATAATGGTAATCAGGTAATTGCAGTTTCTACTTTTGCTGGAAAGACCGTTAAGGGTATTGCTAAGTGTGATCCAAACGATACTTTCTCTCTGAAAACTGGTAAACATCTTGCCGCTCTGAAGTGCAATAATAAAATTACCGCAAAGCGGCTCAAGAGAGCTGCCCTGCGGTATGTAGAGGCAGAAAAGGCTTTGGTTGCAGCGCAGAAACACGCCGAGCGCATGAAGCAGTATTACATGGATGCTAAAGCTGAAAACAAGGAAGCTGCCGAGGAACTGCTTAATCTTCTGATGACTGTTTGATCCATTTAAATTTCCCCCTCCATAGTCCTGAGCATGACTGAAACTGCTCAGGATGTGGCGGTATGGCTGAGTGGTTTAAAGCAACGGTCTTGAAAACCGTAGGCGGTGAAGAGCCGTCCGTGGGTTCGAATCCTACTACCGCCGCCACAAGACCATGTGAAATGATATATCATGGCTGGTTTACCGACTACGGTACGGAGAAGAGAATGGACATTTGGGTAACACTTTAGAGTGCGATGGTACTCCGTCAACAAAATCAAATCGAGCCAGTAAGAGGTAGTTAAATAGGCTAAACAAGCTGCGGTTCTTATAGTTTAATAGAGAAGAGCTATAAGATAACACACTTGAAGCGCAAGGCCATGCGCAGTCAACCATATCGTAAACCAGAACTGGCGGGACTAAGTAGGGGTTGACAGCGGTATGCGTCTACCGTTAAAGATACAAAGTGTCGGCGCATTTCATATCCGAGGCGTGGATGGACATACGAAAAAGTCTTGGTGAGGTTACTGGCAAACTTCGGTTTAGGTCAGAGTGTAGGATATGGATTGACATGATTACTGCTTGAGTTGATAAATTCGTTTCAGATCATTCTCCCAAGCAGTTTTCCGATGATTGCGTTTCCATTTTACATAGTCGTTCCAACGACATTCAGAAGCCTCGTGAGAAAGACCAAAAGTGATTTCAATGTCTTTTACAGATTTCACGCCCAGCATATCAAATAGAGGCATAGGGCAAAGGAAAGCTGCCGCAAAGTAATCTGCTTCAGCTTCCAGTTCTGGATTAGAGAGATTATTGAAATTGTGTTCTGCAATAAACGGCTCTGCAATATAAGGTAGATGGTTTAGCACCACATGACCGAGTTCGTGTGCCAGAGTCCAACGAATTCTGCCAAGTACATTGTTGTTAGCAGTAGAGGAATTGAACAATACAAGGTATCTGTCATTAGAAACATCGTAATGAGTGCAGCCGCTTTGACTTTCGCATAATAGGAAAACTTCTTGCAAAGAGCAATGGTTAATTTCAGAAAATGTTTTATATGTCATCAGTTTGCAGTTATTCATAAGCTGAAAAGGTTTGCGAGGATCAAGAGGAAATGACAAACCATCAAGGCTACGATAAATCTGCAAAATCTGGTTGCAAATATAAGCGTACCGAATCATCAGTATATCACCTCGAATATCAGTATAATATAATAGTTGTCCAATAAAGCGTACAGTTATTGATCATCGTCACGGAATGCGTAATCAAAAGCAATTTTTAACATCTGCATCATTCGTTCACGATCAACAGGTGACATTTTGGATTTTGCTCTTTGTAAAGTAACAATATCATTATCTCCCAGCAATTCATCAGCAGGAGTCGGAATGTCTGTAATTCCCAATAAATAGTCTGTGGTTACATTAAAATATCTGGCAATCTTCTGTACTTTATCAATGCCGGGTATACTGGTATCCTTCCATTTTTTGATAGTAGCGTTAGAAAACCCACATTCCTTTTCTAATCGAGTAATGGATATTTCTCTTGCATCACAGAGTTCTTCAATTCTCGTGTATAAAATGGAAGCCATAAAACACACTCCTTTGAGATAGTTATCTAAATTTTATGTTGACAATGAGAAAGTTATCTGTTATAGTATGACTTAGATAAAATTCTCATTACAAAGCAATTATAGAGGATATTATCTCGACTGTCAATACCAAATTAGGGAGGCTGTAAAATGCTTATGAATGGAATCAAAATGGAAGATTGGAAACTGCTGTCTTTCCTTGCCCTGTTAAGCGATTATGACTACTTTAGTATCCAAAAAGCGGACGAGCCTGTTTTTCATACAACGGGAATTGAGCGATCCTGTGGATGGGTTCTAAAATTCAATCGAAAATTTGCTACGCCTGTTTATTCCGATGGGGAACTCGCCTATGTTGCTGCCCTTAGCGAAACCGAATTTGATTGTCAAATCGGTATGTTTACATATCATATTCATGCTCTTCATAAGAAACCAAAGGCGATTCCTATTCGTTCTAAAAGGAACTGGCGCAGCGTTATGGATTTAGCTGATATTGAATATATCAATATTGAAAAATCGCAATACATCAAAGAACTGGATTTGCTGGTTCTGGTTGTCGATCCTTATAAGCTGGGCGAATTGACCGCTATCGAGGAAACTCAAATTAAACGCATTATTAATACTCAGCTTAATGGCAATGGAATTGCTATGCAGATGTGCCGTTCTATTTGTTTTGAGTGCAGATTGCATGATGTTAATCAAATCATCTATGCTGGAATGTACGATCTGGAAAACGCTGTTCCTGTATCCAGTGTTATGTTCTATAATAAGAATTTGAGTCTTTCTATGACTGATAAATCCGTTCAGCAGTGTGAATCCTTGTGGCGTTTGGCTAATATGATTTATAGCAAGAAATTTTCTTGATAATATTTTCTGATATGCTTGACAACTCTTGTTGAGCATGATATACTTATAACCAGAAATACAAGAAAGAGCTGCAAGGAGAAATGCGGTATGAAAAAGAATGTAAAGAGGGGAGATATTTACTATGCCGATCTAAGTCCGGTTGTAGGATGTGAACAAGGCGGTATTCGCCCTGTTATTATAATTCAAAATGATACTGGCAATAAACATTGCCCGACAGTAATTGTAGCAGCCATTACCTCTCAAATCAAAAAACCTCTGCCAACTCATATTGATCTTCCTGCAAAAGATAGTAATCTTTCTGTAAATTCCACGATTTTACTGGAACAGGTAAGAACTATTGATAAGACACGGTTAAAGAATTTTGTCGGAAGCGTTACTTTTGAAAAGATGGCAGAAATCAATAAAGCTATTTTAGTCAGTCTTGGTTGTCCTGTTCCAGCTTAATAACAAGAAATACAATAAAATGTCTTGACAAATATATTGTTATTTGGTAGAATGTTTAAGAGGTGATGATAATGCTTGATCTGGATTTAATCGAAAAGTATATTTCTGACACTTTTTTAAATAATTCTGATAACAACAAATACAAGCAAGAAACATTTAATATCATCAATAGGTTTTTCAATATGACCGATGTGGCCTATGACGATCTTACTCGACAGAATATGCTTGATATATATTCGCAACTTGCCATTATGAAGATGAATGTATTTCAGTCACATAAAAGCAAGATCAGCGATTTCATGAAGTGGATGTATGAAACAGGCAATGGTTCTATTAAGCCACTGGAAGAAATCAGAGAAATTTTCTTTGAGAATGTAGATCGTACAGCATTTTATGATACCTATTATTTTGAGAATCTTGCTGATCTGAATGGGTTAATGGAAGATGTATTTGGCAAGGATGTTTGTGATTTTTCGACATTTCGTTGCGCTGCTCTTCTTGTATGGCATGGTATTCCAGTAAAGCATTTGCCAGACATTCTCAAATCTGATTTTAAAGATGATGGGACAATTGCTGATCCGTTTACTGGTGAAGTATTTCATATTTCTCCAATGGTTATTCCGTATCTTAGGAATTATCGGGATGCAGATTCATTTGACTCTGGTAAATTTGGCGGTATGATTATTCCATATGCGCAGACACAGTATTTATTCCGTACCTATAAAACGGCTCATATGACTGATAAGCAACTGATTAATACAAGCAGTAACGCAATTAAAGCCGCAGCCGAAACAGGTAGAATTTTTCAGTGGGAACGCATTTACGATTCTGGTTTATACTACCGAGTTCATGAGTATGAAAAACTGCATGGTAATGTTAGTCGTAACGATTATGAACTTTTGCGTGAACTGTTTAAAATGGATCATATTGACCTAACAAAACAAAGACAGCGATATTATCTTTCTCAGAAGTTTGACGAATATCAGGAGTTCAAACGCTACAAATATTCGGATTAATCTGAATTTGTTTAAGAGGTTATGCCTCTTAAACATTACATAAATAACAAGAAATACAAGAATAACACGAAATAGTTTAATGGTAGAACGCCGCAATATGCGGAGATTTTGGTTCAAATCCAAAAATCGTGACATATCAAAATTCAAAGTTTATTGGAGGAATTTACTATGGCAAATCATGAAACTATGACGATTCACAAGGCTCTCGCAGAATTGAAGGTGCTGGATAAGCGCATCATTGATGCGATGGCGGCGGCAACTTTTGTTGTCAACAAGAAGAACAATCAGGAGAAGGTTCACGGTGTAACTCCTACTGCTTTTAACGAAGCAGCGTTTGCGTCCTATGATAAGATTACCGATCTGATTAAGCGGCGCAATGCGATTAAGGATGCTGTCAATGTGTCCAACTCTGTGACGAAGGTTGAGATCGGTGGCAAGACTTACACTGTCGTTGAGGCTATCGACAAGAAGAATCACGGTATGGCTTTCTATATGGAGCTGCGTGATCATATGACTGCCCAGCTTTCTCGTGCCAAGGCTGATTTGGAGAAGCAGAATTCCCAGCTTCAGCAGAAGGCAGAACAGTTCGTTACTGGTCTGATGGGCAATAAGGAAACGGCTGCTAAGAGTGAGGAATATGATACCAGTGTTAAGACTTATATTAAGTCTAATACGGTTGAGATGCTTGATCCTCTTGGCATTGAAAAGAAGATTGCGGAACTGGATGACATGATCAATGCGTTCATGCCTGAAGTCGATGCAGCTCTTTCCGTTTCCAATGCGCTGACTACGATCTCCATCGAATACTAACGGCAATATTTCATTCGCTGTTTGACGAAAACGATAAACCATAACACATCTGAGTTTTGGGGAACTTCTTTGATGAAAAAATAAATAAAAATTCCCCAGCCTAAAAATGAAATTACAGATGATTGTAATTCTATACATATAATATTGGATTATATTAAAAGAATTAATTTCTGATTATACACCGCAGAGATAGAGCGGTGATATTTCAGAAATACTAAAATCACTGTAAAGTTCAAGGCTCAAAGCCCAAAACTGAACGCTCAAGTTTCAAAGTTTACTTTTGAAGCAAAGTTCAAAGTATAGGCAGCAAAGACTAAAGATAGTCAAAAATCCTTGGGATATTGTTTTGGGAATTGTTATGCTTGTCCTTTCGTGAACAACAAGGCTGTCAAGCAGCGAATCAAATATAAAGGAATGTCTGAGTAATCGGGCATTCTGTTGAGGATTGTATTGCAGTCCTGAATAGAGTGTCCGATACAAGGGGAAGTGAAAGATTGCACAATGAGGTAATGAAATTTATTGACAGATTTACTTTGCGTGGGAAGTTAAGTGAGGTAATTACATCTTTTACTTGTGGATGTTGTTATTGGTTTGCATTTATCATGTGCAACCGTTTCCCTGAAGCAATAATGATGTATGATCCAGTTATCAATCACTTTGTAGCGCAAATTGATGGTCGGCTTTATGACATTTCAGGAGAAGTCACACAAAAGTACAAAGTTGTAAGATGGGATACTTATCCCGATGAACTGGAAAAGAAAAGAATCATAAGAGATTGTGTAAATTTTTAAGTTATCAAAAAGGAGAATGAAATATGGAACTTCGTATTGATCAGAATGTTTTAGACAGATTTCCCAGTTTGCATATCGTTCAGGAGAATGATGTTGTCACGGTGAAATTCGATGGAGAAAACAATTCTGATTTTTTGTTTCCTATGAATCTGCCCATGACTAATCTTGATCATATTTCTTGGCGTAGAGTGGATGAAATCGCAAAGACTGGTAAGGCCAGAGAATACTTTGCACTTGGCGCAACGAAAAAGGACTATATGAAGAATGGTTTCGTTGCTACATATCAGATTATTGGGTTTGATCATGATGATCTGGCAGATGATAGTGGTAAGGCTCCTATCTCTTGGGATATGGTTAGTCTTTATAAAGATGAAGCTGCCATGCGTAAGGATGGTAATTCTGTCTGGTGGAATGATGCTGACATTCGTTCTTTCCTGAATGGTGATTTCAAGAACAATGCGTCTGATGATCTTGCAGCCATTGTTAAGAAGGTTTGGAAGCAGAGTGCTGATCGTAATGGTAATATGCAAAAGACTGCGGATGAATTCTGGCTCAAGTCTGAGCAGGAATTGTATGGTCGCAAGTTCTGGTCTTATGGTGGTGAGGGTCGCTGGTATGAGTTTTATGCTCAGGAAAACATCAACTATTTCAAGTTGAATGTTGAAGGTGAACAGGAATGGCAGTGGTTGCGCTCTGTTAATGCGGACTACTCGTACTACTTCTGCTTTGTCAACACTTCGGGGAGTGCGAACTACAACAACGCTTACTATTCGTATGGGTTCGCCCCGGCCTTCTGCGTGTAAGCTACTCTGTTCATCCTCAGCATCTCCATTCAAGGCGCAAGCCGAGAATGGGGGTGCGAGGATGGACTTTCTCGCAAATATTAGATAATTTTCAAAATTGTTCTTGACATTTAGAATATTATCTGTTACTCTTGTGGCGAAACGAGAATATTTTCTATTTTACTGTGTTCTTCGGAGCAAATAATCTAACTGTAATTGGGAGGTTTGTAAATGTCGGTTTATGCTTCTAAACGAAGTGAATCAAAAGTTGAGTTTTTGCGTGTAGCACAACAGCTTGCCGTATATACACTAAAACAGGTTAAAAAATTTCCGAAGTCATACAGATTTAATTTGACCAACGATATTGTACGCCTATCAATGGAGATTCATGAAAATGTATTACGAGCAAATTCAATTTACATTCATAAAGGTATGAGTGATGACGAGTTCCGGCTTCGAGAGATTTACTTTACAAAAGCAAAATCTTCTATTTTTGCTCTGAGTAGTTTGCTAACGATTACATTTTCTTTGGTATTAGAAGGAAACAATTTTCTTGGTGATAAGAAATCTGCATCGAATATTTTCAAGGAATGGGCAAGACTTTTAAATTATGAAGCTGCACTATTGAAAGGCGTAGTAGATTCAGACAGAAAAAGATACAAATCTTATCAGAGAAACGGCAAAGTGAAAGATATAAAAGATGAAATTGCTGATGCCGTAGAAAATGAAATTGTTTTGCCTGAAGAAACATTTGATTTGGTAGAATCGGAGGATTGATCTCCGTTTTTATAGGTTACATCCTGATAAAGACCCTGCGAACTGGTGGTTGCGCTCTGTTAATGCGGACAACTCGAACAACTTCTGCAATGTCAACACTTCGGGGAGTGCGAACAACAACAACGCTAACAATTCGAATGGGTTCGCCCCGGATTCTTGGTACTGTTTGTGAAGCATCAAAATTTTGATTTATAGTACACAAACTTGGATTGGACTTAGTAGCGAAAGCGAACACAATATCCGTTAATCAGAAGGAGGATGTAAGCCTTGGTTCCTGCCGTTTGGCATACCTTAAATACCTTGCAGTATTAGTTGAAAGGTATGATACTGCTTTATCTGATACGGGCATCTGGACGCTGCTTGCATGGTCTGATGACTTTTCTGATTTGGTCAGATTTCATAGATGTGCCGTTAAGTAACTTAGTAAATCAGGATCGGAAGCTGACCACCAAATACGATTGATGCGTATGCGTATTTGACCAGTGGATGATGAAGTTATACAGAAAGGAACCTTTTATTTATTATGACGAGTGAAGAAAGAAAACAGAAAAGGTACGAAAACAGACAGAGAAAAAGAAAACAAAAGGCAGAGAAAATCTGCGGCAAGACTTTTGAGGATGTGTTCACTTATGAAAATATGGTGGATGCATCTAAGTCTTGTTGTACTGGTGTAAGATGGAAAACATCTACAATCAATTTTGAGACTATGCTAATTACTCAAGCTGATAATTTGCAAGAACGCATATTAAATGATGAATATCGGTTTCAAGGTTTTAAGCACTTTAAAACAATCGAACATGGCAAAGAGCGTGATATTAATGCTTTGGATATTCATGATCGAACTATTCAAAAATGTTACTGCGATGCTTTAATGACAGAGGCTTATTCCAGAAGTTTTATTTATGATAATAGTGCAAGTCTACCGGGAAAAGGTATGGATTTGACTTTGGAGCGTCTTAAACATCATTTGATCCATCATTATCATAAATACGGAATTGAGGGTGGAATATATCAATTTGACTTTCATGGTTACTTTGCATCTATTCCTCATGACAAAGCTAAAGAGCGTTTGTGTAAACATATTCATGACAAGAAATTGCAGGAAATTGGCTGTCAGTTAATTGATGATTTTATGACGCTTGGCGGCGTAGAACAAGATATAGATAATCCACACGGAGTTGGATTAGGTAGTCAAGTATCTCAGAATATTGCGTTAGATTTCGCAAGTCCGATTGACCATTACATAAAAGATGTTTGCCGCATTAAAGGCTATGCCAGATATATGGATGATGGCTATGTAATTAGTAATTCTTTGAAACAATTGGAGGAAATTCGTGATTTTCTTATTGAGTATGCAAAATCACTTGGATTGGAAATGAATGAAAAGAAAAATATTATTACGCCATTTGAAAGTCATAGTTTTCGTTTTCTGAAAATGCGTATTCGATTAGAACCGTCTGGTAAAGTTGTGATGAAACTTAGTCGCAACAGTATTAAGGCTATTCGGCGCAAATTACAAATATTTAGAATTTGGGTAGATGAAGGAAAATTCTCAGCAGAGGATGCCTTTACTTCTTACCAGTCATGGCGTTCTCATGCACAAAGATGTGATAGTTATCAGACACTTCACGCTATGGATTGCTATTTTGTTAAGCTATTTCAAAATGAGTTGGCAGAGAGAAATAATAAATTCAAATGCACACTTGATGTAAGATGGAATTATGAGGTGGGCTGGATTTACTTTACTTCTATGAAGGAATATAAAGCTATTCTTGATGAATTAGATCGTACACGATATGAGCGGTATATGAACGGCTTCGTACCGCTTTGTGATCGGTGGGATTGGCGTATAAAACAAAGAAGTAAGAGTGCTGAAGCATTTTCTACTTTAAGAGAATTGCGTGAGAATTTTTATTTGCCAGTTGAGTAAATGATCTGTTTTCTTAAAACTTTATCTATGTAAGGAGAGAATATAATTCATGAAATATTTCAATCAGTATGTTGTAACAAAGAGATTTAAGAAAAAGGCTCTTTGTGGTGATTTGAATCTTCCGTTTGGAACGAAGTGTTTTGCGAAAGACGGAGCAATTTATTGTGAAAAAGGAATTATTTGTGGCGTTACAAGTCAAGACGCTTATGATTTCTTTTCGCAAAATGATGATGGATGTGCAGAGTTGCGCAGACAACTCATTGACAGTATTTTTAACGCACTGAATCGTTCTAAGCAGAGTATTGAATCTTACAACGAAAGATGGGATAAGGTTTGGAATGATGCAACTTGTCTGAAATATAAGCGAGAAGAGTACGATGATCATTGGTTGTGGAATTATGATTTCTATAACGCAGAAATTGATATGCTTCGTCATATCGCAAAATTAGTTGATGCAAAGGAGGTCGCATAAAATGTATCGAATTATCAAAATTGATGGTACGGAGTTAGGTGTTACTGATTCTGTAAATTATATTAAGATTTCAGAGAATGGCTGTTTTACTAATGCTACCGCCGAAGATGCAGTTGGTGTTGCATTTAATAGCGTGGCTTATAATTTGGTAGGTCATAATGAAATTGAAGAAGCTGATACGGTTGTTGTATCTAAGATTGATGGTGGATATGAAATCAAAAGTCATCAGACTGCGATTGAAGGTTTAATCCAGACTGTTTTGGAGGGTTAAGATATGAAGAATAAATTGAGAGAAATGTATGAAAACGGCAAAGCTGGTATTAAACCCGCAATTTCTGCCGATGGTCTTTTGAGGGCAGTTTCAAAAAAATGGATTACTCTGGAAGATGCTGTTGAAATTATTGGTGGCGAAGATTCTCTTCCTGTTGTAAGAGCTGCAAAACTTAAAGAGATTTCTGAGGCTTGCAATAGTGTGATTATTGCTGGTATTGATCTTGAATTAACTGAGGGTACAGTTCATTTCAATTTAAGCATTGAGGATCAGAGTAATATTGCCAACTTGTTCCGTGTCGTGGAACTTGGTGGTACTGAATTCCCTTATCAGTCTGATGGTGGTGTTTGCCGCATTTATACTGCCGCTGAAATTGCGCAGATTTATGTTGCAGCTCAAACAATGATTACATCTCAGACCACATATCACAATGAATTGAAGATGTATGTTCAGAGTTTGGAAACTGCTGAAGATATTGCCGCTGTTCAGTATGGTATGACTTTACCTGATCCTTATTTGACAGAAATGAATGAAAAGTTAGCTGTTGCTCAGGCTCAGATGAATGCTATTATTACTAAGTTGAATAGTTTGAGCGAATAAGGCGGTGACAATTATGCAGCTAAAACAAATTTTGAAGTTATGTATTTTGGCTCTTATTGGTGGTATAACCTATGTATTAATTGAATTAGCATGGAGAGGATATAGTCATATTTCTATGTTTATTCTTGGTGCGCTTTGTTTTGTGCTGCTCGGTGGTATCAATGAATTTTTGCCGTGGGAACTTGGGTTTGTTTGGCAGATGTTAATTGGTGCTGGTATTGTTACTATACTCGAATTGATTGTCGGTATTGTTGTAAATGTATGGCTTGGGTTGGAGGTTTGGGATTACTCAAACCTCCCCTTTAATTTTATGGGGCAAATTTGTTTGCCATTCAGTTTTGCGTGGACATTGCTTTCAGGCGTTGCGATTGTTGTAGATGATTATTTGCGATATTGGCTGTTTGGCGAAGAAAAACCTCATTACAAAATCCTGTAAGGAGGGGATGTATATGTCAAACGAAAAAATCATTTGGGATTACTTAAAACAAAAAGGTTTAAGTGATTATGGCGTTGCTGGTTTGATGGGCAATCTTTATGCCGAATCTGGTTTGAATCCAAAAAATTTACAACAGACTTATGAAAGAAAACTTGGTTACGATGATGATTCTTATACTGATGCAGTCGATCATGGAATCTATACAAATTTTGTAAAAGATTCTGCTGGCTATGGAATTGCACAATGGACTTTTTGGAGCCGTAAACAGGCTCTTTTTCTTTTTGCTAAAAGCAGAGAAAAGTCTATCGGTGATTTAAATATGCAACTCGATTTTTTAATGAAAGAGTTGTCTGAAGGATATACTGGTGTTTTAAATACGCTTCGAAATGCTAATTCTGTTCTTGAGGCATCGAATGAAGTTTTATTCCGTTTTGAACGCCCAGCAAATCAAGATGAAAGCGTTCAGCAAAAGAGATGTGCTTTTGGTCAGAAATATTATGATCAATTTGCTAATCAACAAATTGAACCTAATAGTGATGATTTCGCTAAGTTATTTACAGAATTGCGTAATGGATTAAGAAACAATAATTGTAGTGAGTATAGTCTTGCGGCAAGAAATTGGGCTACTGCTAATGGATTAATTGTCGGTGGTGGAACATTGGAAAATGGTGAACCAAATTATATGTGGCAAGATTTCATCACAAGAGAGCAAATGGTAACGGTTTTACATCGTTTTGCTCATATGTAAATTGAGAAAGAATGAGGTAGCAAAATGAATATTGAAAATATTGTTGCACGAAATGGTTATCTCGTAGATGCAAATACAGGTGAAAAAGTATTGTTCTATGAATGTGACCCGCAGAAGAACACGGAATGCGATAAATCTCTTTGTCGAGCAAATTTATCTGAGGACGATGGAGATTTTGGTTTTTGTGCAAAAACAATTAATCCCGCATTTCGTAAAGATGGCGGCAGAGCATTTTATGCCGTTCTGAAAGAAGATACCTATTGGGGTAGAGAATATGTTGATTAATTTCACAACGAAAGGAGAACGCAAATGACAGTAAGTGAATGTATTGCTTGGGTTGAATCCCATATGGAAGTCAAATACGCAACATCCAATGGAGCGTATCAGGCTGGCAGAAAGATCAATCCGCAAGGATGTGTGAATCATTCTGTCGGCTGCGCACAACCTTCTGTTGATGTATTTTTTAATTTAATGAACAAATCATCTGCTGGATGGGGTGTAAACGCAATTCTTGGCGATTTCCATAAAGGAGATGGGCGTATTTTAGTATGTTTACCATTAAATGCCCGTCCGTGGGGTTGTGGCTCAGGAAGCAAAGGCTCTTGGAATAATACTAAAGTTCAATGGGAAGTTTGTGAACCCGCTGGTCATACTTATGCTGGTGGTACAATGATTGCTTATGATGTTGCAAAAAACCAAGTCTATTTTGATCGTATGTGGAAAATGCTTGTGGCATGGAATGTATATCTGGTGCAAAAATTCGGTTATGACATTAATGATATTTCGGATCATGCAGAAAGTTATCGTGCTGGATATGGTTCTAATCATTCTGATATGGGACAATGGTTGCCAAAACACGGTAAGAGTATGGCTGCTTTACGACAGGAAGTTGAAACTATTTTGAATGGTGGTTTTGTTTCAGAAACAACAGTAAATTATCAAGGTATGGTTACTGCAAAAAGTGTATTGAATTGTAGAACTGAACCTATTAGTGGTGATGTTATTATGGCATACCCGCAAGGTACTATTGTTTCTATTATGAAAGAAAAAAATGGTTGGGGTTATACTGGCGTTGGCTGGGTATCTCTTGCTTATATCGAAAAGATTAACACACCAAATTCAGGAACGGAGGATGATGATATGGATGTGAAAAGATTTGAGGAATTATGGCTCGAAATGCGTAAAGGTCTGCAAGACAATGATGCTGGTACATATAGTGCAGAGGCTCGTCAGTGGGCAACCAGTAATGGTTTGATCGCTGGTAATGGTACTACTATCAATGGTGAACCTAATTGTATGTGGGGCGATTTATTGACAAGAGAGCAGTTTGTAACTGTTCTTTATCGTTTTGCTCAGATGATGGGTAAGGCTTAATCACTTATAGGGGGTGATGCAGATGGCTCGTGCAAGCCAAAAAGGACGGAGGTTACAGAAAAAACAAAATCTGCTGACCAAAATCTTAAATGCGATTATGAAACATCTTGCCTCCTTGGGATTTACAAATCGCTTGGCGATTTACATCTTATTGTTTTTAGCTGCTGGCTTGGTCGGCGGCTTTTATCTTGCTCTCAGGAGTATTGTAACTGGATATACTGGCGCATTAATGTGTTGGACAGTTGTGTTTACTCCTATTGGTACAGCTTGCAGTATTGTACTTAGCAAGATCGTACATAAGAGCGAAGTTGAAAATACAAGTGCCGATGGAGATGGCATTAAATATGCAACTGCTAAAGCGAATAACTTTAGCGTTGTTGAAGATATAAACAGTCCAGCAATTTAATCTAAAAAAGGAGGGGTGTATATGAACATGGAACTTTTGAAATTAATTATTTCTGCCTTACCGGGTATTGTAGCCATTATCACTCTTGTTTATCAGTTGGTGAAATATGTTCGTCAGTCTATTAAAGAAAAAAGGTGGCCTGAATTAATTAGTTTGGTAATGGAATATATGGAACGGGCAGAAACAATGTTTGAAAGTGGTGCAGATAGAAAAGAATGGGTTATGGCAATGGTCAAGGCATCTGCTGACACTGTAAAATATGAAGTTGACATGGATACGATTAGCAAAATGATTGATAGTATGTGTGATATGAGCAAAGTTGTCAATTCTCCCGCTGAGAAAGCGGGTGAATAATACCCATGTTGAATTATATTGAGTATTTAGGCATTCCATTGCAAATTGCGCTTATCCTTGCTGCTATCTTTTTTGTAATGCAAGTTATTGGAGAATTTCTTGAGTTTAAAGGGAAAGTAGTACCTGAATGTCTCAAAATTCGCAAATATTTTGCTCGTAGAAAAAAAGAAAAAGCCGAAGCTGCCCAAACATTGAAAGAAGTAAAACAGCTATTAAACGAAGTGAATTGTCATTATTCTGCTGATAATATTGCAATGCGTAATGAATGGATGCAGGGAGTCGATGAACGATTAAAAGCATACGATGATTCTATCGTTGAAATTAGTAAAAACTTATCTGATGTTACCCAAGCATTAAAAGATAATACTAAGCTAACTGAAGAAATGTTTATTCAGAGTAGTAGAGATAGAATCATTGATTTTGCTACAAAGACAAGCAATGAGAATGTTATGGTATCACGAGAAGAATTCAATAGAATCTTTAAGGTATATGCCAAATATGAAAAGTTCCTTGAGGAACATGAAATGACTAACGGCGAGATTGATATAGCTTATCAAATTATCAAAGAGTCGTATGAGCAACATTTACTTAATCATACATTCATTGAGGACATTCGTGGATATGGAAAATCGTGATTGATAAATTTAGGGAGTAGAGCGATCTGCTCCCTATTTTTTACGGATTATTGTTGAATGCCATAAAAGCCTATTTAAGCCATTTTAAGCGGCATTTGATTATATGAGAAGATTTACCCACTGATGCTTCTAAAACTCGTTGTGCGGCTTCTGACGGCTTAATAAAAGCAAACAGAAAGGAGCTGCCGAAATTAATCGGACAGCCCCTTTCAAAACAACCTATACTTGTATGCGATTGTCTGCAAGTCACTTTTAGTAAATTTTTAGTAAGGTAATGATTGATGTCGAGCAAATCCACATTATATAGTGTTCTTTATGCGGAAAGAAACTATATCTTGTGTTTTATTCGCTCAACGGCTTCATGGTCGGGAACAGGATCACATCGCGGATGGAATCCGTGCCGCAGAGCATCATCGCGCAGCGGTCGATGCCGAAGCCCAGACCGCCCGTCGGGGGCAGACCGTATTCGAGAGCCATAACGTAGTCCTCGTCCATCATCTCCGCCTCGTCGTCGCCGTTGGCGCGCTTTTCGACCTGCGCCTTGAAGCGCTCATACTGATCCATCGGGTCGTTGAGCTCGGTGAAGGCGTTGCCCATCTCGCAGCCGCACACGAACATCTCGTAGCGCTCGGTCAGGTGCGGGTCGGACGGGCTGCGCTTGGCAAGCGGGCTGACCTCGACGGGATACATGGTGATGAACGTCGGCTGGATGAGCGTCTCCTCGACCTTCTGGTCGAAGGTCTCGTAGAGGGCGTTGCCCCAGGTCTTGTCCACACCGTCCATATCGACGCCGACGCTCTTGGCGAGCGCGACGGCGGCCTCGGCGTCGCCCTCGATCGCCATAAAGTCCGCGCCGGTCACTTCCTTGACGGCGTCGGCCATCGTGACGCGCTTCCACGACGGGGTGAGGTCAATATCGTGGCCGAGCCACTGGAGCTGATAGGTGCCGAGGATTTCCTTCGCGGCGCCCGCGAGGATGCCCTCCAGAATGTCCATCATGCCGTCAAGGTTGGTGAACGCCTGATAGAGTTCGCAGGTGGTGAACTCGGGGTTGTGCTTGGTGTCCATGCCCTCGTTGCGGAAGATACGGCCCACCTCGTACACCTTGTCAAAGCCGCCCACAATGAGCCGCTTCAGGTACAGCTCGGTCTCAATACGCAGGTACATGGGAATATCCAGCGCATTGTGGTGGGTGACGAAGGAGCGGGAGTTGGCGCCGATCTCGATGGTCTGCAGAACGGGAGTGTCCACTTCCAGAAATCCGCGGGCATCGAGAAACTCGCGCAGCGCCTTCAAAATCTGGCTGCGCTTGATGAAGGTATCCTTGACCTCCGGGTTGACGATGGTATCCACGTAGCGCTGACGGTAGCGGATATCCTGATCCTTCAGGCCGTTCCACTTTTCCGGAAGCACCCGCAGGGACTTGGTCAGCAGCGTCAGCTGGTGAGCATGAACGGAGACCTCGCCGGTTTTGGTACGGAAGACTACGCCCTCCACGCCGATGATATCGCCGATGTCCATGGTTTTGAAGTCCGCGTATACGTCCTCGCCCACGTCCTCGCGGCGCACATAGGCCTGAATCTGGCCGTCGCCGTCCAGCATGTGGACGAAAGAAGCCTTGCCCATGATGCGGCGGCTCATCATCCGGCCCGCGATGCGGACGGTCTTGCCCTCCAGCGCGTCAAAATCCGCCAGAATCTGCGCGGAGGTGTGGGTGCGGTCAAAACGGGTGATGGTATAGGGATCGCGGCCTTCTTCCTGATACTTGGCCAGCTTGGCGCGGCGAATCTGCTCCTGTTCGCTCAGGTCCTGAACCTGCTGAATTTCCGGGGTCATGAGGCTGCCTCCTTTGTTGATCGAATAAATGGGGCTCAGCGGCTGATCTCCAGCACTTTCAGCTGCATGGTGCCGCCGGGAACCTCCACGTCCACCACCTGACCGACCTTCTTGCCCAGCAGCGCGCCGCCGATGGGGCTGTCGGAGGAAATTTTCATGTTGCGGGGGTCGATTTCGTTCGCACCAACGATGGTGATGGTCTGTTCCCGCTTCAGGGTCAGATTATCCACCTTCACGGTGTTGCCCACGCCCACGGTCTCGGTGGTGACTTCGTCGTCCTCCACCACGATGCAGTTGCGCAGGGTGTTTTCCATTTCGACGATTTTGGCCTCGATGCGGCTTTGCTCGTTCTTGGCCTCGTCGTACTCCGCGTTTTCACTCAAATCGCCGAAGCCGCGGGCGATCGCGATCTGCTCGGAGATCTCGTTGCGGCGGACGCTGATGTAATAATTGAGCTCCTGCTCCAGCTTTTGGTAGCCTTCGCGGGTCAGGATGACTTTCTTTTCTTCTGCCATCTTTGATAAACCCCTTTCTCTATGCGCGGGGGGCTGAACCCCGGTAGATGCCGCGCTTTCCCGGCGCTATGCCGCCGGAATATCCCTTCATAAACACAGCGCCGCAACCGTTCGGCCCGCCAAAAGCGCCCGCACGTTGCAACGCAGCTTGAGAGAATACGAATTATTATAGTCCGCCCGGCAGGGAATGTCAATGGCGGTTTCCGTTGATTTTTCAAGATTTGCGGCGCTTTTGGGCGAAAAAAGGGAGGACGCACGGGGCAAAGGCTGAGGTCATTCTCGGCCAGAGGGAAGGGAACGATTTCACCATAGAACGGCCAGCCGTTCTTTTACTGCTTTACGTTCTCCATTTGGGAAGCGGATTCCGTCAGGTCAAAGGTCACGGACAGGGAAGCAAACAGCGAGCCCATGACCTTTTGGGCGGCTGCGCGCACATCCGCCGCGGCCACGTAGGCCTGAATCCGCGCCCGTTCCTCGGGCGGCACCTGAAAGACGCTCAGGCTCATTTCCAGGAAGCGGCTGATCTTCTTTTCCAGCGTGAAATAGGGGTCGCACTTTCGAACCATATATCCGCGCATGATGCCCGCCGTGCCCAGCTCTATCTCGTAAAAGTCACTTTCGGCGCAGTCCGGCAGGTAGCTGCCGAACGCCTTTTGTAGTTCCTTTGCCGTGCGCTGGTGGATCATTTCCGCCGTGGCGGGGTAGGTGTACGCCTCCACATAAATATCGCGCAGGTTCTCGTTCATTTCCGCCAGCGCCAGCTGCAGGGCCGTTTCCATGGCGTAGACATACACTGGCGAGGGCAGCGCCGCCGCTGCCGTCCTGACTGCGCCGAATTGACGGTCGAACATGATGCCCACCAGCTCGGTCAGTACGCCGTCCTTGGTACGGAAAATGTTTTGAAAGGAACCGGCGGACACATCCGCCGCCTTCAAAATTTCCGCCACACGAGTATGGGTGTAGCCTTTTTCCAGAAAAAGCCGAACACAGGCGGCCAGAATGCGCCGCTTTGCGTCTTTGCTGTCGTAACGTCTGGCCATGGGATCCTTCTTTCCACGAAATGTATCATGACCCGATTATACATTGATCTGCCATAAAGTCAAATCTTTTGGCTTTTTCGCTTCGAAGGAAGGTTTCTGCGGGTCTTCACGGCTTTGCCGGCGCTTGACAGTATGTCCTACCGGGGCTATAATAAAGTGTCGGCTGAATGGGAGAGCCTGTGCAGGCACAGGAACCCGGCTGTTTTCGGATATACGTTGGTGACTGGCTTTTTCCCGCGTCGGTTCGTTATTGGAGCGGCGGAAGAGGACGTCGGTTGTTCGTATGGAGAGGTTTCGGGGCGCAGAAGCGTCCGGGAACGTTTCTTGAGTATATGCTTTGAGTTTGGAATGCGGATGGGCCGCCGGGTTTGCAAAAGCAAACCGGGATTCGCCGCAGGATAAGCTCATTGTTTGCAATGTTTTGCAATACAAAGCAGCAGAAAGCCGACGGGGCATTTTTTTGCTCCCCGGCTTTTTTGTTTGCCCTGAAAAGGGCGAACCAGAAAAGCACTGCACGGAAGAAAAGCCGCGGCGGAAGGCCGCATCCCCGGGTGAAAATTGACATTGAACGGAAAACTGACAGAGAGAAAGGAGTGCAACCAATGCC
>OHOZ01000008.1_pt1 | contig 142355 bp, 98 predicted proteins | sample 1569931 | NCBI WGS metagenome assembly OHOZ01 (sample SAMEA3879572, study PRJEB24766) | human gut metagenome | biome: human-associated habitat; feature: feces | place: USA | collected 1985/1987
TAATAACTTGTTCCCTGCCGATGAAATCTCAATCACAGGGATATGTCATAGATGGAAAAGACAATAGTCCATTATCCGGAGTAAATATATATCTGCAAAAAGATTCTGTAGGAATAGGTGTGACTGATAAAAATGGGTATTTCAATATTGAGGATGTGGAGAATATTGCAGGAAGTGATACGATTGTTTTCTCGTATGTGGGATATCTTTCTCTTAAACTTACCCTTAAGGATTTGAGATATTCGGCCTATCGCGTAACAATGTATACTTATTCTCAGCAATTGCCGGAAGTGAGTGTGAAGGGGGAACGAGGACGCATTTTTCTCAATTATGAACCTTTGAAGGATTTGCCTGTAGCTGTTGTTTCTTCTGGCTCCTTCATCCAAAATGGCAAGATATATATCGTATCAGGAGATGAAAAGACTCTGGCACCCGGCAGTAGTCTTTCTGATAAAATGTATGTTTATGACATTGCTACAGATACTTGGACAGAAAGTCTGCAAAAGTTTGCCCGACGTAATGGGCATAGAGCGCATTATTATAAAGGAAAGGTATTCATCGTGGGGGGAAAGTATTTATCCATCAACCGTAAGTTGGAATATACGGCACCTCAGATTGAAATTTACGATTTAGATAGAGATACTCTGTATGTGGATTGGGTGAATCCTCATCAGGCGGTAGATCCAGCTACATTCATTTATGATGATTGTCTGTATATGATGGGTGGCACCATAAAAAAGAACGTGTACTCTGATAAAGTGCATATACTCGATCTTAAAACCGGTGTTTGGTATGATGCCGGAATCGTTATTCCAAAAGAAAGAAGGGATTTTATGAAATGTGTTTTGGTGGGACATGTTGCTTATTTCTTTGGTGGTCAATATACGGCTTCAATGTGGAAAGTCAGAAGTTATGATTTGGAGACAGGTGCCTGGAACGACTTATGTAATTTAAAGGAAGGAGTCTGTTGCCCGGGAGTTACAACCAATGGAAATCTGATTTATATTTATGAAAATATGAGCTTGCAGATATATAATATCAGAACGAATACTGTGAATGCCTATTATTTTACGGACGGTTCGGAGAACTCTGGATTGTTCTATGCTGACGGAAAGCTTTATGTCGTAGGTGGTCGTCAACAACCTTCATTTTCTGACGACCTGGAGCCTAGAATCGAACCTGAAAATGTTTTTTCTGTTGATGTAAGCCATATAAGTCCGGAATGAGAAAAATGATTGATTTTGAACGTACAGACAATCTTTTCAACAATTAAGAAGCTGCTCTTTGAAATTATTTGCCTAATATTGCAGCTACAAACCTTTAAACAAATATGCCATGAAAAGGAAAGTGACACTTCTGTTGCTATTATTCTGTATGTTAACCCTGCATGCGCAGGAAGTATATAAAGCCGTAAAAGACCTGCCGTATATTGCCAAGTCCGAGACTGACGCTTACCGAAAGGAACGTTGCAAACTGGATGTCTACTATCCGGTGGACAAAAAAGATTTTCCCACTATCGTATGGTTTCATGGCGGTGGTCTGGAAGGCGGTGGAAAGCATATCCCCCAGGAACTGATGAACAGAGGCTTTGCAGTGGTGGCGGTGAACTACCGTCTGAGTCCCAAGGCCAAGAATCCCGCTTATATTGAAGATGCTGCGGCTGCTGTGGCATGGACATTCAACCATATAGAAGAATACGGTGGCAGTAAAGACAAGATATTTGTTTCCGGACATTCCGCAGGCGGCTACCTTACACTGATATTGGCTATGGATAAGAAGTACATGGAAGCTTATGGTGCGGATGCCGATAAAGTGGCTGCTTATCTTCCCGTCAGCGGACAGACGGTGACTCATTTCACGATTCGTAAAGAACGCGGGTTGCCGAACGGTATTCCTATTATAGATGAATATGCCCCGGTGAACCGTGTGCGTAAAGATACTCCTCCTGTCATACTGATTACCGGAGACCGCAATCTGGAAATGGCGGATCGATGGGAAGAGAACGCTTTATTCGCTTCCGTAGCAAAGAATATCGGCAATAAGAAGGTGGCTCTGTATGAGTTGCAAGGCTTCAATCACGGCACAGTACTCGAACCTGCCTGTTTCCTGATTATAAACTATATCCGTGAACATTGATATATACATACTTATGAAAAGATTAACAGCTTTGATCGTCGCCTTGCTGATTGGCGTGACGATGTTTGCACAACAAGCCCTTTGGGGAAGTGCTCCCGTGGTATCTCCCGAGATTCATGGCAACAATACCGTAACCTTCCGCTTTAAAGCACCGAAAGCGGTGAGAGTACAGCTTACAGGAGACTTCCTGCCTGTACAAAAGAATGCTAAGTTTGAGGCTCCCGGAATTGTGGACCTGAAGGAAGGGCAGGAGGGTGTATGGGAATATACTACTCCCGAACCTCTGAAACCGGAGCTTTACAGCTACTCTTTCATAGTAGATGGCTTGCGGGTGAACGATCCCGCCAATGTCTACCTGATCCGTGATGTGTCCACCTTAACCAACATATTTATCATTGGCGGCGACCGTGCCGATTTTTATAAAGTCAATCCGGTGCCTCACGGAACTGTCTCCCGAGTATGGTATGATAGTCCGGCACTTGGCCTGGAACGTCGCATGACGGTCTATACTCCTGCCGGTTATGAAACCGGCGGCAAACGCTATCCCGTGCTTTATCTCCTTCACGGAATGGGTGGCGATGAAGAAGCATGGATTTCTCTGGGCCGTACTGCACAGATATTGGACAACCTGATTGCACAGGGTAAAGCAAAGCCCATGATTGTAGTAATGCCGAACGGTAATGCTTCACAGGAAGCTGCTCCCGGAGAGTCATCCCGTGGAATGGTTCCCCCGACAATGCAGTTGCCCAAGACGATGGAGGGATCTTATGAACAGGCGTTCCCCGAGATCGTGAAGTTCATCGATAAAAACTATCGTACGGTAAAGAGTAAATCCGGTCGTGCCATAGCCGGTTTGTCTATGGGTGGCTTCCATTCTTTGCATATTTCCAAGCAATATCCCGATATGTTCAATTATGTCGGACTGTTTTCCGCTGCCATTATGCCTAATAAAGAGGCGTCTTCACCGATATACGAGAACATGGAAGGAAAACTGAAAGTGCAGTTTGACAAGAACCCCGCCCTTTACTGGATTGCCATCGGTAAGACGGATTTCCTCTACAAAGCCAATGAGGAGTACCGTAAACTGCTGGATAAAAAGGGATATAAATATACCTATTACGAATCGGATGAAGGACATATCTGGAGGAACTGGCGTATTTATCTGACGGAGTTCGTTCCGATGTTGTTCAGGTAAGAGAAATACAGGAAATAACAAAACAATACCTAAAAAGCATCCTGTTATACCCTTGAGGATAACAGGATGTTCTTATCTTTGCCTCCGAAAACCCAAAAACAATACCATGAATAGAAAATTAATCTTATCCGCAGCCCTCTCCGGGCTGATGTTAACCGCTACGGCGCAAACTACAGTGGCTCCTGCCATCCCAAGAGACGGGAAAATAGAAAAGAAGGTGGAAGCCTTGCTCAAGAAGATGACCCTTGAAGAGAAGATTGGGCAGATGACAGAGCTTACCATTGACGTCATTACCAAACGTGATAATTCGACCCAAGAATTTCAGATAGACGATGCTTTGCTGGATACCGTTATCGGCAAGTACAAAGTCGGCTCTATTCTGAATGTACCCCAGGGCGTTGCACAATCCAAAGAGAAGTGGGAAGAAATCATCCGGAAGATACAGGACAAATCGATGAAAGTAATGGGTATTCCTTGTATTTATGGTGTAGACCAGATACACGGGACAACTTATACATTGGGCGGAACTTTCTTCCCCCAGGGCATCAATATGGCAGCTACCTTCAACCGCGAACTGGTGCGTGAAGGCGCCCGCATCTCCGCTTATGAAACCAAGGCCGGAAGTATCCCCTGGACCTATGCTCCGGTGCTCGACCTGGCACGTGATGCCCGCTGGCCCCGTCATTGGGAGAACTACGGTGAAGATTGCTACGTGAATGCCGAAATGGGGCGCGAAGCTGTATTCGGTTTTCAGGGCAGTGATCCTAACCATATAGGAAAACAACAAGTAGCCGCCTGCATCAAGCATTATATGGGTTACGGTGTCCCTGTTTCCGGTAAAGACCGTACCCCTTCGTCCATCACCGTGCAGGATATGCGCGAGAAACATTTCGCTCCGTTCCTCGAAGGTATCAAGGCTGGTGCTTTGTCTGTTATGGTGAACTCTGCCATGAACAATGGGCTTCCTTTTCATGCCAACTACGAGCTGCTGACCGAGTGGCTGAAAGAGGACTTGAACTGGGATGGCATGATTGTGACCGACTGGGCGGATATCAATAACCTCTACACCCGCGATAAGATTGCAGGCAGCAAGAAAGAGGCTATCAAGATAGCTATCAATGCCGGTATCGATATGTCGATGGTGCCTTATGAATGGAGTTTCTGTACATACCTGAAAGAGTTGGTGGAAGAAGGCGAAGTGCCGATGAGCCGCATTGACGATGCTGTACGCCGCGTGCTGCGCATGAAGTATCGCTTGGGCTTGTTCGAAACACCTGCTTATAATCACAAGGATTTCCCCCTGTTCGGAGGTAAAGAGCATGCCGCCGCCGCTTTGCAGGCTGCCGAAGAGTCTCTGGTCTTATTGAAGAATACTGATCATATCTTGCCGTTGCCTAAAGATAAAAAACTGCTGATTACAGGCCCTAATGCCAACTCCATGCGTACGCTCAACGGTGGCTGGTCTTACACTTGGCAAGGACACAGGGCGGACGAATTAGCGGCGGATTATAACACCATTCTTGAATCGTTCACTCAGAAGTTCGGTGCTTCCAATATCATCTATGAGCCGGGTGTCACTTATAAGGAAGGTGGCGCATGGTGGGAAGAAAATGCTCCGGAAATAGATAAAGCCGTAGCTGCTGCCGCCAATGCGGATTATATCATCGCTTGTGTGGGTGAGAACTCCTATTGCGAAACTCCGGGTAACCTGAACAACCTCTTCCTCTCCGAAAGCCAACTCAATCTGGTGAAAGCATTGGCTGCCACCGGAAAGCCGGTTGTTTTGGTTCTGAACGAAGGCCGTCCGCGCATCGTCAACGAAATAGAACCGTTGGCAAAGGCTGTTATCAACACCATGCTTCCGGGTAACTATGGAGGCGATGCTTTGGCAAACCTCGTGGCAGGAGACGCCAACTTCAGCGGTAAGATGCCCTATACTTATCCGAAGGAAATCAATTCACTGTTCACTTACGACTACAAGCCGTGCGAAGACCTTGAAAAGATGTCGGGTGCTTATGATTACGATGCCGTGATGTCCGTGCAATGGGCATTTGGTTACGGATTGAGCTACAATACCTATGCTTACAGTAATCTCAAAGTGGATAAAACCAACTTTACGGCTGACGATGTACTTACTTTCACCGTTGATGTGAAGAACACCGGTAACCGTATCGGCAAGGAAAGTGTTCTGCTGTTCAGCAGCGATCTGATCGCTTCACTGACTCCTGATATCCGCCGCCTGCGTGCTTTCGAGAAAGTAGAACTGCAACCGGGAGAAACGAAAACCGTTACGCTGAAAGTGAAAGGTTCCGACCTTGCTTTCGTGGGTTATGATGGCAAATGGATTTTGGAGAAAGGAGATTTCCGCATTCAGACAGGCAATCAGACGCTGAATGTCACCTGCACGGATACGAAGAAGTGGAATGCGCCGAATAAATAGCTGCGTTGTTATATCCGTCCGACTTTCATGACTAAAGGAAAGAACTGACACTTTGTATTTTATGTATGCTGAGAATGCGATATTTCCGCCCAATGGCAGGCGAGAACGAAAAGAAACAAACGAAAATCAGCATCTTGCTAATTGATAGTGAAATACATAAATATATACAACTCTAATAATAGAAAACAGATGGTCTGTATGCTGAAAGTACATGGTCTGTTTCCCACATATAGACCATCTGTCTACCACATATAGACCGTTCGTTTCCCATATATAGCTCTGGCGCGTCCCATCTATAGCTCCTTCGCGTCAGATGTATAGCTCCTTCGCGTCAGATGTATAGCTCCTTCACGTCAGATGTATATCTCCTTTGCGTCAGAACTATTGTATCTTGCATAAGTATAATATACGCTGCTTGTTTTATGCAGAAATGCTGTATTTATATTCTATAGATTGTGTAATCAGATTCTATTTCGGGGATTCTTGGAAAAGCTTCTGTTAGCAAACGGCTTGTTTCGGTAGCTTTTTATTCGGTACAGAGTGCGATACCTGGCATTTTGCATGGCTGGATAAGAGCCGGAATGAATCTGTCCACACTTGTGGTTTTCTTACCTTATGTTTGGGTGATTCATTGAAATAGACTAATTTTGCGAGATAGCAATTAAAGGAAAGGAAAACGGTTATGAAATATCCTATTGGAATACAGACGTTTGAAAAGATTCGTGAAGACGGATACGTGTATGTGGATAAGACGGCTTTAGTCTATCAGTTGGCCACTACCGGCGCCGTTTATTTTCTGAGCCGCCCCCGGCGTTTCGGCAAGAGCTTGTTGGTGAGTACCCTAGAGGCTTATTACAGCGGGCGGAAAGAACTTTTTGAGGGACTGGCTCTTGCGGAACTCGAAAAAGACTGGTATCAGTACCCCATATTCAAGATAGATTTCAATGGCGATGTCTTTGCCAGACAGGGCGTATTGGAAGCTAAAATAGAAACTTATGTCTCCAAGTGGGAAGTGGCTTATGGTAAAAACCCTTTGGATTTAACTGTTGGTGACCGCTTCAAGGGTGTACTTGAAAGAGCTTATCAACAGACTGGTCGTCGTGCCGTGGTTCTGGTAGACGAGTATGACAAACCCATTCTCGATGCCCTCGATACACCACAGGAAGCGGCAAACCGTGAGACCTTGAAAGGTTTTTATTCTACCTTCAAGGGAGCCGATGCCTCCTTGCAGTTCGTACTGCTGACCGGTGTGACCAAATTCTCTCAAGTGAGCGTGTTCAGCGGTTTCAACCAGCCAAAGGATATCAGTATGGATCGCCGTTTCGATACTCTTTGTGGCATTACGCAGCAGGAGATGGAGCACTACTTTGCCGAACCAATAACAGCATTGGCCGAGAGATACCAATGCTCTGCGGGGGAAATGAAAGATATGCTCAAAAAGCAATATGATGGCTACCACTTCAGCGATGCACTGATTGGTGTATACAATCCGTTCAGCTTGCTCAATGCGTTCGATCAGACAAGGATTTTTGATTACTGGTACGCCACCGGCACGCCTACCTATCTGGAAAAACTGCTGAAGCACAATCATGAGCAGATAAACGAACTGACCGGTAAATATTATGCCCCGGCCATGTTTGTGGACTATAAAGCCGATGTTGAGAAGCCGCTACCGATGATCTACCAAAGCGGTTACCTCACCATCAAAGACTATGACATGCGCAGGAATGCTTATCTGCTGGATTTTCCCAACAACGAAGTGCGGCAAGGCTTTCTCGCCATGATAGCGAACGATTACCTGAAACCGAAGGACGGCAACATCTCCTCGTGGGTAATCGATGCCCTCATCCTGCTGGAAGACGGTGAGACGGCCGAATTCCGTGATTCCTTGACCGCTTTCCTGTCGAGCATAGCGTATGACAGCCACGATTCGCTTGGGACTCCCGAGGCTACCGAAAAATATTTCCAGTACACATTTTATCTCATTCTGCGTCTGATAGGCGAAAGCAATTGCCGTCTCATCAACGAGAAACCCCAGGCCATCGGCCGTGTGGACTGCATCATCGAACTGAAAGATTATGTTTACATCTTCGAATTTAAACTCGACGGCTCGGCCGACGAGGCACTCCGTCAGATTGAAGAAAAAAACTATGCCAAACCTTATCTTACGGACAAGCGCAAGGTGATTTGTATCGGCGTCAACTTCTCGTCCCGGACGAGGACAGTGGAGGAATGGAAAGAGAAAACAGGAAGATAACCCCTTAATTATTCTTTTTTCTTTCTAATATTTTGTAGTCGAATAGATTATTTATATCTTTGCAACCGCAATGGATGAAAGGTGGAGGGGCAATTAAGCTCCTTTTTTTGTTCTTATATAGTTAATCAATGGTAGAAAAGAAAACTGTTTGTCAGATTGTTGACGAGTGGCTGGACGGAAAAGAGTACTTTCTGGTGGAAGTAGCTATCAGCCCGGACGACAAGATTGTGGTGGAAATTGACCACAAAGAAGGGGTTTGGATTGAAGATTGTGTGGAGTTGAGCCGATACATCGAATCCAAGTTGAACCGTGAGGATGAGGATTATGAGTTGGAGGTAGGTTCTGCCGGTATCGGACAGCCATTTAAAGTGTTGCAACAGTACACCAACCACATCGGAAAAGAAGTGGAAGTGCTGAGAAAAGATGGACGCAAGTTGTGCGGCGTGCTGAAGGCAGCCGATGAACAGCATTTCACTGTAACTGTAGAGAAGAAAGTGAAATCCGAAGGAGCCAAGCGCCCCCAGCTGGTGCAGGAAGACGAAATGCTTGCGTATGATGAAATAAAATATACTAAATACTTAATCAGTTTTAAATAAGACTATGGCCAAGAAAGTAGAAACTATCAGCCTGATAGATACATTTTCGGAATTTAAGGAACTGAAAAATATCGATAGAACCACCATGGTGAGCGTGCTCGAAGAGTCGTTCCGTAGTGTGATCGCGAAGATGTTCGGCACCGATGAGAATTACGACGTAATTGTGAACCCGGACAAGGGCGACTTCGAAATATGGCGCAACCGTGAAGTAGTGGCGGATGAAGACCTGGAAAATCCGAACTTGCAGATTGCATTATCGGAAGCACAGAAAATAGATGCTTCTTATGAAGTGGGCGAGGAAGTGACGGATGAAGTAATCTTCGCGAACTTCGGACGACGTGCCATCCTGAACTTGCGTCAGACGTTGGCCTCTAAAATTTTGGAACTGGAAAAAGACAGTATCTATAATAAATATATTGATAAGGTGGGTAATATCATCAATGCGGAAGTATACCAGATATGGAAGAAGGAAATGCTGCTGCTCGATGATGAAGGAAACGAATTGCTGCTGCCCAAGACGGAACAGATTCCGAGCGATTTCTATCGCAAGGGAGAAACGGCGCGTGCCGTGGTGGCCCGTGTGGACAACAAGAATAACAATCCGAAGATTATCCTTTCCCGTACATCGCCTGTATTCCTGCAGCGTCTGTTCGAGATGGAAGTGCCCGAAATCAATGACGGACTGATTACCATTAAGAAGATTGCCCGTATCCCCGGTGAGCGTGCCAAGATTGCCGTTGAGTCGTACGACGACCGTATCGACCCGGTAGGTGCCTGCGTAGGTGTAAAGGGTAGCCGTATTCATGGCATTGTTCGTGAGTTGCGCAATGAGAATATTGACGTAATCAACTATACGTCCAATATCCAGTTGTTTATTCAGCGTGCCCTCAGCCCCGCGAAGATATCTTCTATTCGTCTGAATGAAGAAGAACGTAAGGCAGAAGTATTTCTGAGGCCTGAAGAGGTTTCGCTGGCTATTGGTAAAGGCGGTTTGAATATCAAACTTGCCAGTATGTTGACCGAGTACACCATTGACGTATTCCGTGAGTTGGATCAGGCTGTTGAGGATGAAGATATCTATCTGGATGAGTTCAGAGACGAAATTGACGGTTGGGTGATTGATGCCATCAAGTCGATTGGTATCGATACAGCGAAGGCCGTGCTGAACGCTCCGCGCGAGTTGTTGATTGAAAAGACCGACCTGGAAGAAGAAACGGTGGACGAGGTATTACGCATTTTAAGTTTGGAGTTTGAAGAAGGCGAACCTGAATTGGATCCGGCACCTGAGGTTATGCCTGAGACAGAGCCCGAGGTTGCCCCTGAGGCAGAGCCCGAGGCAGAATAAAGTGTCTGTCGACATCTGTTTCTGTTTGCACTAACTTCTTTCTCCACATTATTCATTAATTTTTTAGTATGACGATAAGGTTAAATAAAGTAACAAGAGATTTGAATGTAGGAATTTCAACGGTCGTTGAGTTCTTGCAGAAGAAAGGATTTGCCGTTGAGGCAAACCCCAACACAAAAATTAACGAGGAGCAATATGCCTTGCTCGTGAAAGAGTTCAGTACAGATAAGAATCTTAGACTTGAATCGGAACGTTTCATTCAGGAACGGCAGAATAAAGACCGTAACAAAGCATCGGTATCTATCGATGGTTACGAGGCTGAGACTACGGAGAAACCGAAAGTTGAAGAAATAAAGACTGTTGTTCCCGAAGATGCACGTCCGAAGTTTAAACCTGTCGGAAAAATAGACTTGGATAAACTGAACCGGAAACCGGTAGTAGAAAAAGTGGAAGAAAAGAAAGTGGAAACATCTGCGCCTGTGGTAGAGGAAGAACCTAAACCGCAGCCCAAACCGGAACCGAAGCCTGAGTTCAGACCGGAACCGAAACCGGAACCCAGACCGGAATTGAAGCCTGAACCGAAGCCCGAACCGAAGCCGGCTCCGGCTCCCGAACCGGCTCCTGTAGTGAAAGAAGAACCGAAGCCAGGAGTCGTTGCAGAAAAACCTGCACCCAAACCCGCTCCGGTAGTAGCGAAAGAAGTAGTGAAAAAAGAAACACCTGCTCCCGTGGCACCTGTCCGGGAAGAGGCGAAACCTGCCGTAGCAGAAGAAGCGCCTGCAAAGAGTGGTGAAGCGGAAATCTTCACAATTCACAAGCCGGAGTTTGTTTCTAAGATCAATATCATCGGTCAGATTGATCTGGCGACATTGAACCAGTCTACACGCCCTAAGAAGAAATCCAAAGAGGAGAAACGTAAGGAGCGCGAAGAGAAGGAGAAGATTCGTCAGGATCAGAAGAAGCTGATGAAAGAGGCGATCATCAAAGAAATCCGCCGCGAAGACACCAAAGCGAAGGATGGCAAGGAGAAAGATGCCGATGCCAACGCCAACAAGAAGAAACGTCTCCGCATTAATAATAATAAGGAGAAGGTGGATATCAACAATGCATCCAACTTCCAGCGTGGAGGCGACAACCGTGGTGGTGGAGGCAAAGGACCTCATGCCGGCGGCGGTCAGCAAGGTGCCGGTGGTGGTAATAATCACCAAGGTGGCAACAAGAACAATCGTAACAACAATAACAGGGATCGTTTCAAGAAACCGGTCATCAAGCAGGAGGTTAGCGAGGAAGACGTAGCTAAGCAGGTAAAAGAAACCTTGGCACGCCTCACTTCCAAAGGTAAGAGCAAGACTTCCAAATACCGTAAGGACAAGCGCGATATAGCGAACAGCCGTATGCAGGAGCAGGAAGACCGCGAAATGGCGGACAGCAGAGTGCTGAAGATAACGGAATTCGTGACTGCCAACGAATTGGCAAGCATGATGGACGTTTCCGTGACGCAGGTCATCGCTACTTGTATGAGTATCGGTATCATGGTGTCTATCAACCAGCGTCTGGATGCTGAAACCATCAATCTGGTGGCGGAAGAGTTCGGATACAAGACTGAATATGTCAGTGCGGAAGTGGCACAGGCCATTGTAGAGGAGGAGGATTCTGAAGAGGATCTGGAACCGCGCGCGCCGATTGTTACCGTCATGGGGCACGTAGACCACGGTAAGACATCATTGCTCGACTATATCCGTAAGGCGAACGTTATTGCCGGTGAAGCCGGTGGTATCACGCAGCACATCGGTGCTTACAACGTGAAACTGGAAGACGGACGTGAGATTACGTTCCTCGATACTCCGGGTCATGAGGCGTTTACCGCTATGCGTGCCCGTGGTGCGAAGGTGACGGACGTGGTTATCATTATTGTCGCTGCCGATGATAACGTGATGCCGCAAACGAAGGAAGCTATCAACCATGCTATGGCTGCCGGTGTACCTATCGTATTCGCAATTAACAAGATTGATAAACCGACTGCCAACGCTGACAAGATTAAGGAGGAACTGGCAGCTATGAACTATCTCGTTGAAGAATGGGGCGGCAAATATCAATCGCAAGATATCTCGGCCAAGAAAGGCTTGGGTGTGAAAGAACTGTTGGAGAAAGTATTGCTGGAAGCAGAAATGCTTGATTTGAAAGCAAACCCGAACCGTAAGGCAACAGGTTCCATCATCGAGTCTTCATTGGACAAAGGACGTGGTTACGTAGCTACCATGCTGGTATCAAACGGTACACTTCAGGTGGGAGACATCGTACTGGCAGGTACAGCCTATGGTAAGGTGAAAGCTATGTTCAATGAACGTAACCAGCGCCTGAAAGAGGCCGGACCGTCTGAGCCGGTATTGATTCTGGGATTGAACGGTGCACCTGCTGCCGGTGATACGTTCCACGTAATCGATACGGAACAGGAAGCACGTGAAATCGCTAACAAGCGCGAACAGTTGCAACGTGAACAAGGTCTGCGTACTCAGAAGATGCTTACTTTGGATGAAGTTGGCCGTCGTCTGGCACTGGGTGACTTCCATGAACTGAATGTTATCGTTAAGGGTGACGTGGACGGTTCTGTTGAGGCGTTGAGCGACTCACTGATCAAGCTGTCTACAGAGCAGGTACAGGTAAATGTAATCCACAAAGGCGTTGGAGCTATCTCCGAATCCGATGTTTCATTGGCTGCCGCTTCGGATGCCATTATCATCGGCTTCCAGGTACGTCCGTCGAATGCCGCTGCGAAGATGGCGGAGAACGAGGGTGTGGATATCCGCAAGTACTCGGTAATCTACGACGCTATCGAAGAGGTGAAGGCCGCTATGGAAGGTATGTTGGCACCGCAGGTGAAGGAACAAGTAACTGCAACCATCGAGGTACGCGAGGTGTTCAATATCACCAAGGTAGGCCTCGTAGCCGGTGCGGTAGTGAAGACCGGAAAGGTGAAACGCAGCGACAAGGCTCGTCTCATCCGCGACGGTATCGTAATCTTTACCGGTTCTATCAATGCTTTGAAACGTTTCAAGGACGACGTGAAGGAAGTAGGTACCAACTTCGAGTGTGGTATCAGCCTGACGAACTGCAACGATATCAAGGTAGGCGATATGATCGAATCTTACGAAGAAATAGAAGTAAAACAGACTCTGTAAGCGAAATAATCTTTTAGACACGGATTACACGGATTTCACGGATTGGTTTAAAAGAAGAACCGTGTTTATCCGTGTAATCCGTGTCTTTTTTTAGATATAGTTATGACAATAATAGATATCATCTTATTAGTGGTGATTGGTGCGGGAGCGGTCATCGGTTTTATAAAAGGCTTCATCAAGCAATTGGCATCTATCCTCGGATTGATTGTCGGATTGCTGGCTGCAAAAGCACTGTATGTGTCGGTAGCGGAGAGAGTCTTTTCTAAGATAACGGATTCCATGACGTTTGCCCAGATATTGGCGTTTGTTGTTATCTGGGTAGTGGTGCCATTGTTGTTCCTGCTGGTAGCGACTTTGCTGACGAAGGCGATGGAGGCAGTCTCGCTCGGTTGGCTGAATCGATGGCTGGGTGCCGGACTGGGCGCGTTGAAGTTTCTGCTGCTGGTGAGTCTGCTTATCTGTGTTGTCGAGTTTATCGACTCGGATAATACGATGATTGATAGAACAATGAAGGAGGAATCCGTGTTATATTATCCTATAGAGTCGTTCGCGGGAATGTTTTTCCCGGCTGCAAAAGAAGTTACAGAACAATATATACTTAATTAAATAATGCAACCCGAAGAACCCAATAAATATGTAAAGGAACTAACGCAGGAGAAGTACAAGTACGGCTTCACCACCGACGTGCATACGGAAGTCATTGAGCGTGGGCTGAATGAAGATGTTGTACGGCTGATCTCTGCGAAGAAGAACGAGCCGGAATGGCTGTTGGAGTTCCGTCTGAAAGCATATCGTCACTGGTTGACGATGGAGATGCCTACATGGGCACATCTCCGTATTCCTGAGATAGATTATCAGGCTATTTCCTACTATGCCGATCCGTTGGCGAAGAAGAAAGATGCGCCTAAGAGCATGGACGAAGTAGACCCTGAGTTGATAAAAACCTTCAATAAGCTGGGCATCCCCCTGGAAGAACAGATGGCGTTGAGTGGCATGGCAGTGGATGCCGTGATGGACTCCGTGTCTGTGAAAACTACGTTCAAAGAGACGCTGATGGAGAAGGGGATTATCTTTTGTTCCATCAGTGAAGCTGTACGTGAGCATCCGGATTTGGTGCAGAAGTATCTTGGTTCCGTGGTGGGATACCGTGATAACTTCTTTGCCGCGCTGAACTCGGCGGTATTCTCCGACGGTTCGTTCGTATATATTCCGAAAGGAGTACGCTGCCCGATGGAGTTATCCACGTATTTCCGTATCAATGCGCGTAATACAGGTCAGTTTGAGCGGACGCTGATTGTGGCGGATGATGATTCATACGTTTCCTATCTGGAAGGTTGTACGGCTCCGATGCGCGATGAGAACCAGTTGCATGCCGCTATCGTGGAGATTGTGGTGCACGAACGTGCGGAGGTGAAGTACAGCACTGTGCAGAACTGGTATCCGGGTGATGCCGAAGGTAAAGGCGGTGTTTATAACTTTGTTACGAAACGTGGTAACTGCAAAGGTGCGAACAGTAAGCTCTCCTGGACACAAGTAGAGACAGGTTCGGCTATTACGTGGAAATACCCTTCCTGTATTTTGACGGGAGATAACTCTTCGGCGGAATTTTACAGTGTGGCGGTGACGAACAACTACCAACAGGCGGATACGGGTACGAAGATGATTCATCTGGGTAAGAATACCAGTAGTACCATTGTCAGCAAGGGTATCTCTGCCGGACATAGTGAGAACTCTTACCGGGGCTTGGTGCGTGTAGCTCAAAAGGCGGATAATGCGCGTAACTATAGTCAGTGCGACTCTTTGTTGCTGGGTGACAAGTGCGGTGCGCATACCTTCCCGTATATGGATATCCATAATGAGACGGCGGTTGTGGAGCATGAGGCGACTACCAGCAAGATCAATGAAGACCAGATCTTCTATTGCAACCAGCGTGGTATTTCTACGGAGGATGCAGTAGGGCTGATTGTGAACGGCTATGCTAAGGAAGTGCTTAATAAGCTGCCTATGGAGTTTGCGGTAGAGGCTCAGAAGTTGTTGGCTATTTCGCTGGAAGGCAGCGTAGGATAAATGAAGAGTTAAGAATGAAGAATGAAGAATCAAAATAAAACGATGAAGAGTTAGGAGTGGAGAATGTTGTGATATTCTTCATTCTTAATTCTTCATTCTTAATTTAATAGATTATGTTAGAGATAAAAGACCTGCATGCCAGTGTAAATGGCAAAGAGATATTGAAAGGCATCAACCTGTCGGTAAGAGCTGGTGAGGTGCATGCTATTATGGGACCGAACGGTTCCGGAAAGAGTACTCTTTCGGCTGTATTGGTAGGTAATCCTGCCTTTGAGGTGACGAAGGGAAGCGTGACTTTCTGCGGTAAGAACCTGCTGGACTTTTCACCGGAAGACCGTAGTCACGAGGGTATCTTCCTCAGCTTCCAGTATCCGGTGGAAATTCCGGGTGTGAGTATGGTTAACTTTATGCGTGCAGCGGTGAATGAGCAACGTAAATATAATCATCTGCCTGCTCTCAGTGCAAGCGAGTTCCTGAAGTTGATGCGTGAAAAGCGTGCCATTGTGGAACTGGACAATAAACTGGCTAACCGTTCGGTGAACGAGGGCTTCTCCGGTGGAGAGAAGAAGCGGAATGAAATCTTCCAGATGGCGATGCTGGAACCGAAATTAAGTATTCTGGATGAAACGGATTCCGGGCTGGATATCGATGCTTTGCGTATCGTAGCCGAAGGTGTGAACAAGTTGAAAACACCGGAGAACAGTACTATCGTCATCACTCACTACCAACGCTTACTGGATTATATCAAACCTGACGTCGTACATGTGCTTTACAAAGGTCGTATCGTGAAGACGGCGGGACCGGAATTGGCGCTGGAACTGGAAGAGAAGGGGTATGACTGGATTAAGAAGGAGTTGGGAGAATAAATTATGAATGCAGAACAACAATACATAGATCTTTTCTCCCAGACGGAAGCGATGATATGCCAGCATAGTGCCGAGGTGTTGAATACCCCTCGTGCCACTGCGTTTGCCGACTTCGAGCGGCTTGGCTTTCCAACCCGTAAACAGGAGAAATATAAATATACCGATGTCAGCAAGTTCTTTGAACCGGACTATGGGTTGAACCTGAACCGTCTGGATATTCCGGTAAATCCCTATGAAGTATTCAAATGCGATGTACCCAATATGAGTACCTCTCTGTACTTTGTAGTGAATGATGCTTTTTACAATAAAGCGCTACCCGCTTCACATCTGCCCGAAGGAGTCATCTTCGGTAGTTTGAAGGAGATGGCGGAGAAGCAACCGGAACTGGTAAAGAAGTACTATGGCAAGCTGGCAGACACTTCAAAAGACGGAGTGACAGCATTCAACACCGCTTTTGCACAAGACGGTGTGCTGCTGTATGTGCCGAAGAATGTAATAGTGGAACGTCCCATTCAGTTGGTAAACATCCTGCGTGGTGACGTGAACTTCCTGGTGAACCGCCGGGTATTGATTGTATTGGAAGATGGCGCACAGGCACGCATGCTGGTGTGCGACCATGCCATGGATGCCGTGAACTTCCTGGCAACCCAGGTGATAGAAGTATTCGTAGGTGAGAATGCTGTCTTTGATCTTTACGAGCTCGAAGAGACGCATACAAGTACCGTACGTATCAGCAATATGTATGTGAGACAGGAAGCCAACAGCAACGTATTGCTGAATGGCATGACCTTGCATAACGGTACTTCCCGCAACACCACCGAAGTATTGCTGGCAGGTGAAGGCGCCGAAATCAACCTTTGCGGTATGGCCATTGCAGATAAGAATCAGCATGTAGACAACAATACAAGTATCGACCATGCCGTACCTAACTGCACGAGCAATGAGCTCTTCAAGTATGTGCTCGATGACCAGTCAGTCGGTGCATTTGCCGGTTTGGTATTGGTGCGCCCGGATGCGCAACATACCAATTCGCAACAAACGAACCGGAATCTTTGCGCTACCCGTGAGGCACGTATGTATACGCAGCCGCAACTGGAAATTTATGCCGATGATGTAAAGTGCAGTCATGGCGCTACCGTTGGTCAGTTGGATGAAAATGCACTCTTCTATATGCGCCAGCGCGGTATTCCGGAGCGTGAAGCCCGCCTGTTGCTGATGTTCGCTTTCGTGAACGAGGTGATCGACACCATCCGGCTGGATGCATTGAAAGACCGCTTGCATCTGCTGGTGGAAAAACGTTTCCGTGGAGAACTGAATAAGTGCCAGGGCTGTGCGATATGCAAATAAATGAAGAATTAAGAATGAAGAATTACCATGCGGCATGACATGGCGCAGCCAATTCTTCATTCTTCATTCATAATTCTAAGCTAATATGGATATTCAAAAGATAAGAGCCGATTTTCCGATACTTTCCCGTGAAGTGTACGGCAAACCATTGGTCTACCTCGATAATGGGGCGACGACACAGAAGCCACGCTGTGTGGTGGATGCTATAACGGATGAATATTATTCTGTCAATGCCAATGTGCATCGTGGCGTACACTTCCTGTCGCAACAGGCAACGGAACTGCACGAGGCGAGCCGTGAGACAGTGCGGAAGTTCATCAATGCCGGCTCTATAAATGAAATCGTATTTACACGGGGAACCACGGAAAGCATCAATCTGTTAGTCTCCAGCTTCGGCGAAGCATTCCTGCATCCGGGTGATGAAGTGATTGTTTCCGTAATGGAACATCATAGTAACATCGTCCCCTGGCAACTGTTGGCCGAACGGAAATGCATCAATCTGAAGGTTATTCCGATGAACGACCGTGGCGAACTCCTGATAGATGAATACGAGAAGCTTTTCACTGACCGGACGAAGATTGTCAGCGTAGTACATGTGTCCAATGTTCTGGGTACGGTCAATCCTATCAAGGAAATGATTAAGATTGCCCATAAGCATGATGTACCTTTCCTGGTAGATGCGGCACAATCCATTCCTCACATGGCAGTGGACGTGCAGGATCTGGATGCTGATTTCCTTGTATTCTCCGGACATAAAGTGTATGGGCCTACCGGTGTGGGCGTGCTCTATGGTAAGGAAGAATGGCTGAATAAGTTGCCTCCTTATCAAGGCGGCGGTGAGATGATACAGCATGTGTCTTTTGAACATACCACCTTCAACGAACTGCCGTTTAAATTCGAAGCCGGAACTCCCGACTATATCGGCACTACGGGACTGGCGAAAGCTCTCGATTATGTTTCCGCCATTGGCCTGGATAAGATTGCCGCCTATGAACATGAATTGACGGAGTATGCCACGCAGCGATTGAAAACAATCCCTGGTATGCGTATCTTTGGTGAAGCGGCTGAGAAGGGGAGTGTTATTTCTTTCCTGGTAGGCGATATCCATCACTTCGATATGGGCACATTGCTCGACCGTCTCGGCATTGCCGTGCGTACAGGACACCATTGCGCCCAACCGCTGATGCAGCGTCTCGGCATAGAAGGTACGGTGCGTGCTTCCTTTGGAATCTACAATACGAAAGAGGAGATAGATGTCTTGGTGGCAGGCATCGAACGTGTCAGTAAGATGTTTTGATTAGTGATTAGGGGGTAGTGATTAGTGATAACCATCCGTATAGCGCCAATCACTAATCACTACCCCCTAATCACTAATCATTAATTTTCGCCTCCGCCAGCTTCTTCTGCCACTTATCCCGTGCCAGTTTCTGCATATCCGTTACGCTGTCTTTCTCATCCACAATCTCGAAGCCTAAGGCTGTTTCTATAATATCTTCCATAGTGACAATTCCCCAGAAGCAACCGTATTCATCAATCAGGATCGAGATATGCTCTTTCCGTTCAAGCATCTGTTCCCAAACCGTGGAAACAGGACTATTCTCGGGGAAGGAAAGGATAGGGCGGGCCACATCCTTCAGACACATATCGAATCTGTCCTCGGCTAACTTTTCGAGTACGGTCTGCCGCAGCACATAGCCTGTGATGTAATCTTCGCTATCATTGTAAATCGGAATACGGGAGTAGAACTTATACTTCCCATCCTGATAGAACTCCTTCAGAGACATACTTTCGGGAGCTGTTGCCACCACGGTACGAGGAGTCATAATGGATTGTGACTTTACTTTATCCAATCTGATGAGGTTCTGTATCATCTTGTTTTCCTTCATCTGGAAGACACCTTCTTCCACTCCGATGGAAATCATAGCCGAAACCTCTTCGCGGCTTACGGATAATTCTTGCTTGCCGGAAGAAAACAGACGGGTAATCAGCTCGGACAGCCACACCAGGGGATAACAGATGATAATAAGGAAATTAATGATGCGGGCCGACGGAAGCGCCAGTGTGCGCCAGTAACAGGCACCTATCGTTTTAGGAATGATCTCCGAGAGAACAAGAATCAAGATAGTCAGTATGGCGGAGATTACACCGAAGTAAGCTTCTCCGAATATCTTTACCGCTTCGGCACCGACACCGGCCGCACCCACGGTGTGGGCAATGGTATTCAGAGACAGGATGGCAGCAATAGGCCGGTCGATATCTTGTTTGAACTTCTTCAGTAAAATGGCGCTTTTGCCGTGTGTTTTCTCTTTGGTGGAGATGTACGACATCGGGGTGGATAATAAGACAGCTTCCAGGATGGAGCATAAAAAGGATAATGCTAATGCAATGGTCAGGTATAATAAAACAAGTCCCATATATGAATTTATTAATTAGACATAGCGGAACGAATGTTACGATTCGTACCGGATAAAATATGAAAATAGGGTGATGGAAGGGCTTGTTCTAAAGACGGTATGTGCAGAGTAAGGAGCGTTCGGGGGAGTATACGCTCTTGAGAGTGTGCGGTTGGGTACCGTCACTATGTTGGTATAAATTGGTGTTCTCGGTAGAGAAAGTATAAGTAGTCGTAATCTCTGCACAGAGCTTGCGGGCACGGTTTAAAGAAAGTGTACGTGAGATAACAGCTTCATCGTTAAACTCTCCAGACGAATGTTGTTCGCTTTGTTCGATGCAAAGAAAGGGAGGCTCATTTTCGGAAAAGGTGTTATAATCCTCGGGTTGCAGTGCAAAAAGCACAACTACCAGACATACCACTAACTTGAATATAAAATGATCTGTTTCCATTCTTCCGGACAAAGATAGAGAAATAGTTATCTTAGCTCATATATGGATGTTGCCTTTTTTGTTTTTTTATTATAATGAAGAGATATAAAAAGTCCCGTTACTACAACTTTCTGCCCTATTCGCGCGTCTAATAGGGTGCAAATAACTTAAATAAATAGAGAAAGATTATGTTAGTAACAACAACCCCAACTATCGAGGGCGGACGTATCACCCGCTATTACGGTATCGTTTCAGGCGAGACGATTATCGGTGCCAATGTATTCCGTGACTTTTTTGCCAGCATCCGCGATGTAGTGGGCGGACGTAGCGGCTCTTACGAGGAAGTGCTGCGCGAAGCGAAAGATATCGCCCTGCGTGAAATGCAGGAGCATGCCAGGGCGCTCGGAGCCAATGCCGTGATTGGCGTGGATCTGGATTATGAAACTGTGGGTGGAAGCGGCAGTATGCTGATGGTAACCGCTTGTGGTACGGCTGTGACCGTAGAATAATGAATACAGGGGGGGAGCCGGAAAGCTCTTCCCCTGCATATCAATGCTTGGGAGAATAATCGCTGATGATTACTTTTCCCTTTTTTTGTTCCAGTTTGGCTGTCTGCTGTGCTTTTGCGGTGGAAGTAAAGAGTAGAAGAACATATACTGTGTATATCATCCATGCCTTTCTGAAAGTAAAATCTGTGTGTTCCATTGTTCCTTTATTTTTATTGATTTTACTTATACTACAACATGGGTGCTCAATCGGGTACGGTTTTCGACTGCAAATTTAATAGAATGAGTTGATTTTTCTTTTATTCCTTTGCTTATTTCGTTTCAAATCAATACTTTTAGGCTTTCAATCAACCTTTTAATACGAATAACACCATGGACAGTTTGCTTTTCTGGCTGATTCCGGCCGCTTCCGTTTTAGCTCTCTGCTTTGCTTACTATTTCCATAAGCAAATGATGAAAGAGAGTGAGGGTACTCCGCAAATGATAAAGATTGCCGCCGCTGTGCGTAAAGGCGCGATGTCTTATCTGAAACAACAGTATAAGATAGTTGGCTGGGTATTTCTGGGACTTGTGATCCTTTTCGCTATTATGGCTTATGGTTTCGATGTACAGAATCGTTGGGTACCGATTGCTTTCCTGACGGGCGGTTTCTTCTCCGGACTCTCCGGATTCCTCGGTATGAAGACGGCAACGTATGCTTCGGCACGCACAGCAAATGCTGCCCGTAGTTCACTGAATGCGGGGTTGCGCGTCGCTTTCCGTAGCGGTGCGGTAATGGGACTGGTTGTAGTGGGCTTGGGCTTGCTCGATATTTCTTTCTGGTATCTGTTATTGAATGCGGTTATACCGGAAGATGTTTTGACTCCGACTCATAAACTCTGTATCATCACTACCACCATGCTGACTTTCGGAATGGGTGCTTCCACACAAGCGCTCTTTGCCCGTGTAGGTGGAGGTATTTATACGAAAGCTGCCGATGTAGGCGCCGACCTGGTAGGTAAGGTTGAGGCCGGTATTCCCGAAGATGACCCGCGTAACCCTGCAACGATTGCCGATAACGTAGGTGATAACGTAGGCGATGTGGCCGGTATGGGTGCCGATCTTTACGAAAGTTATTGCGGCTCCATCCTGGCAACTGCCGCTCTGGGTGCCGCTGCCTTTATTCATACGGGAGATACGGCCATGCAGTTCAAAGCTGTTATAGCTCCGATGCTGATTGCGGCCGTAGGTATTCTTCTTTCTATTATCGGTATCTTCGCAGTGCGTACCAAGGAAAATGCGAAGATGAAAGACCTGCTCGCTTCGTTGGCTTTCGGTACGAACCTGAGTTCAGTGCTGATTGTTGTGGCTACTTTCTTTATTCTTTGGCTATTGAAACTTGATAACTGGATGTGGATATCTTGTGCCGTTATAGTCGGTCTGGTAGTCGGCATCATTATCGGGCGTTCTACGGAATACTATACCTCACAATCCTATCGTCCTACCCAGAAGTTGAGCGAAAGCGGAAAGACTGGCCCGGCGACGGTAATTATCTCCGGTATCGGTTTGGGTATGCTGTCTACTGCAATTCCTGTGATTGCTGTGGTAGTCGGTATCATTGCTTCCTACCTGTTTGCATCGGGGTTTGATTTCAATAATGTAGGTATGGGACTTTACGGTATCGGTATTGCCGCCGTAGGTATGCTTTCTACCCTGGGCATCACGCTTGCTACGGATGCTTACGGTCCTATTGCTGATAATGCGGGCGGAAACGCTGAAATGTCCGGGCTGGGTGCGGAAGTACGTAAACGTACAGATGCTCTCGACTCTTTGGGTAATACTACTGCCGCTACCGGAAAGGGGTTTGCTATTGGCTCGGCTGCATTGACGGGACTTGCCCTGTTAGCCTCTTATATTGAAGAAATCCGTATCGGACTGACCCGTTTGGGAACCACGGAATTAGCACTTCCCCATGGGGATGCCGTGGCTCTTCAGGATGCCACCTTCTTCGACTTTATGCATCATTATGATGTGACGCTGATGAATCCGAAAGTTCTTTCGGGTATGTTCCTGGGTAGTATGATGGCATTCCTTTTCTGTGGATTGACAATGAACGCTGTTGGCCGTGCTGCCGGTCACATGGTGGATGAGGTACGCCGCCAGTTCCGTGAAATCAAGGGTATACTTACCGGTGAGACAGAACCGGATTACGAACGTTGTGTAGCTATCTCTACAAAGGGGGCGCAACGTGAAATGGTAGTTCCTTCGCTGATAGCCATTTTAGCTCCGATTGCTACGGGACTTATCTTTGGTGTTCCCGGTGTGCTGGGCTTGCTGATCGGTGGATTGAGTAGCGGTTTCGTTCTTGCCATCTTTATGGCGAATGCGGGCGGTGCATGGGATAATGCAAAGAAATATGTGGAAGAAGGTAACTTCGGCGGTAAGGGTAGCGAAGTACATAAAGCTACTGTGGTAGGTGATACGGTAGGTGACCCGTTCAAAGATACTTCCGGTCCGAGTTTGAATATACTTATCAAGCTGATGAGTATGGTAGCTATCGTGATGGCCGGACTGACGGTTGCGTGGAGCCTCTTCTAAGGAAAGTTGCCTGAAAAAACAAGGGGTGAGGAAACTTAATAAATAAGCCATCTGTCAATGACTTCTTCTACATTGACAGATGGCTTTCTTTTTATCGAAGAAATTCATACCGTCCGGCAGTACCTTCAAAAGAAAGGATACCATCGTCTGTACGAACTTCCAGCGCGGGAATATATACCTTGCCGTCTTTCTTGATTTGCCAGGTTCCCGGAATAAGGTCGGTAATGACAAACTTCATAGTTTGGCTGCCACTTACCGCGAAATCAAATTTACCGGGCAGCGGTTGGCTGTCTTTGCTGAAGGTGACGACGCGGTCGGCTATCTGCACGCCTACTATTTTATCTGCATCGATGCGTTTTACTTCATTCATTTGCAGACAGGTGTTGTCAGCTACTTGCATTACATTCAGAAAGTAATTTTCGGCAGTAGCGGTTGCAGGTGATATTTCTACACGCCATGCGCCTCTTTCGTTGGCGTCGTCGGGACGTCTCGGCATGGCATCGTTGGCATAATTGGTGCCGAATACCCAAAACTCTTTTCCTTTTCCACCGATTTTCTCTATCCGTGCATCTTGAATTTCGGGGAGCAACACTTGATTTTGTAACATGCCGGTGTCTTCGTTTTGGGTGCGTTTGACGGTGAAACGGTTACTTTCTATTATCGGCTCTTCTATACTGTGCAGTAGCCAAAACTTCTTGAACTGAGGGTCGGCAGAGACAACTTTATCAAACACGATTAAGGCGGCAGGCACTTCGGTAGCGTGCAGGTTGAGGAAAACAAAAGAGCGTTTCGCTTCTTTTACCTTGTCTGTATAGGCTTGCGTGATGTCACCTTTCAGATAAGAATAGTCAGGTTTATTGGCATCGGGGCCAAAACCATGTCCCAGGACTTTGCCTGTAGTATATTCCTTGCTCAATAAATCTTTAAAAGAGTGGCAAGTCTCCCAGCGGTCACCCGGCATGCGTTGTCCACCGTCATTATCGGCAAATTCTGTTTTATCTTGTCCGCCATAATTCCAGCTGGCGAATTTCTCGTTCGGGTTGTATACTAACAATGAGTTATGGGCAATGGTACGTTTGAAGAAATTTTTGTTGTGCGGGCTGTTATATCCGCCGGAACTTCCTTGGTAAGCTCCGGCATCTATTGCCAACGGGCCCTTATAATAAAGTTGAAACGAACCACCGTCCATGTGTTGATGGTTACCAAAGAATTGTTCATTGATTTTCATTTCGGCAATCACGCTGTTTTTGTCCCATGCCGTACGCGCTATCATCCACCCGAAAGGTGAGCCTGAGTATCGGGTCAGCGGCAAGTCATCAGGAGCCTTGGCTTTCAAATCAAAATCTCTCCACAGTATCTCGAAGATGAGGCAGTGGCTTTCTAATTTGGGTTTGAGTTCGTATTCGTAAGCCAGATAATTGTCTTTATAGAAGCTGGAAGCGAGCATGGCGGGCAGGGAGTAAGAAGGAATGTTTCTTTTGTTAGGATTCGTATCGCCTGCGGGCATTACTTGTCCGTCCGGACGACGGCGGTACAGGAAGTCGTACGGTACGAATTGTTGCGCGGGATTGTAGATTGCGCCGGCTCCCATACGGTCCAGAATCCATAAGGAGAACAGGTCATTGCTGAAACGCACATTGACATAGCTTGTTCCCTGATGGTAATTATGACCGGAATAGATGTAATTTCTTACCGGCAAGTAATCCTTGTACAGCATTCGGATGACATGGAGGTACATATCCGGATATTCGTCGTAGATAGCAATACCGGCTGAAAGCATGTCCCGCAAGATCATCCATTCGGACGAGTGTCCGGCTATGGGTTCGTTATTTTTGGGCGGATAACCGCATTCCATGGTCTTGGAGATTCGGATGAACGATTCTATATAGGCTTTCTTTTCCGATTCTTTCATCTGGTCGTAGCACCAGTCATATACCATTGCGCCGCACATCAGCATGACTCCGCTGGCGCGCGATAAGTCTTGTTTGGTTCCGAAATTGGTATGCTGCAATGAATCGAGCATGGAAGTGATGGCGCGTCTGGCTTGCTTCTTGTCACCATATACCAGATAGTCGAGAGCTTGTACTTGTACACGGCTGGTTACTCCCCGCATCTCAAAGTAGTAGCGAAAGCCTCTGTCGGTTACTTTAGCCTCTTCCTCTGCGGTGCGGTCTATGCCAAGTTTGCGCAAGGTTGCCAGGTTTGCTTTTACTTGCGGGTGATCCATCCGTTTCTTTAAATCCGGTAAATTGGCGGGACGTACATAGAGTCGGGGGTGAGTTGAGGGAGGAATGGGGATGGTGATGTCCTCGAATTTTTCCCAGGTTACTTCATCTCTTTTCTGAGCACCGGCTTCCAGACAAAAGATGAAGAGAAAACTCGCTGCTAAAAGACAATTTTTCTTCATGGTTGCTGTTTTATAGATTAATAAAGTATTTGTTCATGCATGATATACGGTGTGAAAACCATATACTCTGTTTACAAATGTAGAACATTCAACCATTACCTACATCATTATAAAACAACAAAATACTGCCGGTGCAGCATTCTGAGACATGAGTGACATTCTCCTAAACAATATTAGCGTAGCTGTGAAATTATAGAGGGATAGATTTCCAAGGAAAGCTATCCCTCACGCAAGAATTACTTCCCGTAATCATCGTACATCATCAGCAGATGGGAGGAACTCCAACTAAAGTGCGGCGCTTTCAACCGTTCTCCGGTATGCGTACCGTAGTTCTCGTGGATGGGCGCTCCTTCTTTCAATCCGTTCAGGCGGTCGAATACCTGCAAGGTATATTCATCGGCCAGTTTATGATAACCATAGTTGCGGAGTCCGCGAATGGCAAAGTAAGTCTGGTCCAGCCAGATGGGGCCACGCCAGTAGCCGCGCGGGTTATACTTGGGATTGTCTGCGGCGATGGTGGGGAAGGGGATATATGTGGAGAACTTCGCGGTGTCTTGCAGTATGGGTAACATGCTGTCCACCTGCGATTGCGTGGCAATCTGTGTCCACAGCGGAGTATAAGCTTCGCATCCCGGTTCTTCGATGAAGGAACCGTCTTTCAGGCGGCGGTCGAAGAAGAAATTGAGTTGCTTGTCGAAGAAGTAATCTGCTACTTTATCGCTATAATCGGGACCGTCGAAAGTCGCGTTCAGCAATCCGGCAAACTTCTTTAGCAGTTTACATTCCAGTGCTAGATAAGCATTCAGGTCTACGCTTTCCTGATCCATGCTCCAGGCATCATCGGCTCCGTCGTTCTTCAACATCACGGCATCGTCAAAACGAATGGCATTGTCCATGCCGCTTTCCCATGCGGCAGCTTCCAGTGTGCCGTCTGTTGCACCGTATTCACACATGCCGTTACGGTTGTGATCGCGTTTCTGATACCACCATTTGTAGTAAGAGAGCAGTTGCGGGTACATTTCGGCAACGAAAGCTGTGTCGCCTGTATGCGTGAAGATTTCGTCTACCGCCCAGCACACCAAAGGCGGTTTGCTGTCGCGGGCATTGTTTTCCGACGGGTCGGTGTAGATGCAGTCGATAACCATGCCGTCCGGTTGCTGATAATCGAACATGGCGCGGATGTTGTTCTTTGCCAGTTCAGGGTCGAATTTTGCGGTTCCGGCACTGAAACGCCAACTGTCCCATGCCCAGAAACCCACAAAGTAGCCTACGGCGTGGCTCGGGACGATACCTTCATGAAGCAGTCCGCCGCGATGCGTGCGCCAGTTGGAAATAAGGGTGGTGACGGCTTTTACGGCTATACGGTCGTATTCGGGCTTCATGTCCTTGCGCAGTATCTTGGTCAGATAACCCTCCCAGCGTTCGGCATTGGCTTGCAAAGCCTTTCCGGGATTGTTGAGCAGGGTGGGGATATTCTGCAATCCGGCGGTCATCTCTTTTTCCGAGGTGAAGAAGGAAATGGCTACATGGACGGGATACCTGGGACTGTGAACAAGGGCTGTGTAGTTGTTTTCCGTCCGGGAAAGTGTCACGTCGGGGGTAAATGTTACGGTCACGCTTTCTCCGCTGGGGTGGCGGGCAATGACGGAGTTTTGCTCTACAGCAATGGTTACGTCTTTTCCCCATTGACTGCCTGTCAGAAGCAGGTCTTCCGCTTTATCGGACTCTATGCGCAGGAGGGCGGTTGAGGCGTCTGCAAAGTTAAGTCGTTGCATGATGCTCCCTGCATCGGAGTGGACGGACATATAGAGCTCGCCGGGGAAGTAGCAGGTAGAGTCGGGAACGAAGCTGGCAGAAGTGTTTCCGGCGAAATCTACTGTGACGGCGGACTGTGCCATCCATTGGCGGCGGAACATATCCAGACTGAACGGGCCGCAGAAGCCGTTCACCCATTGCGCCTTTTCGGGCAGGGTGAAGCCCATCCATGAACCGGCGTCTGTGAACCAGCCGTAGCAACGGTGCAGGGTGTCGGGAGTGTAGGCAATATCCAGTATGTTATTGAAGGTGTACCTTTGCTCAGCAGTTTTTTTACTACCGGAGTTGCAGGCGGTGAGGCCTACAACCAGTAGCGTAAAGCAAATGATGTGTATAAACTTGTGTTTCATATTCCTTGATTATTATGAATTTAATGTTAGAACCAGCACTTATGCGCCTGTTCCGCTGCATCATCCTTAGCTCCGAGTGGCAGCAGCGTAAAGCTGTACTTCCATTCGTGCGGTGTGATGGTATATTCCGGGTGCACTTGTGCTCCCCACGTATTGTCACCACCTACGCCCATCTGCTTGTGGTCGATGTTTAGCCACACCATATCTTTCTTCACTATGCTTCCCCCGTGGCGGCGTTCCACTTGCGAAGGGCGGTACTCGATATCTTCCATCGGGAAGTTCCAGGCACTGATACTTAGCGGTTCTTCTCCCGTAACGAGCAAACCGTCACCATCGGCATTGCGCAGTGCAACCCAACGTACATCGCAATGATTAGCTGTTTCCTGAGCACGCACATACGGATGGAACTGTTCCCAAACCGTGGCACTGTACAGTCCTACCAATGCTCCCGTCTTCCGGTCTGCATAGTTTTCCTGTGGTCCGCGTCCCAGCCAGGACATCCTTTCATATTCAGCCGGAAGTATCATGCGCATACCCAGGCGAGGCATTTCGTTCAACGCCTGTTTGCCGGGAGTGAAGTGCATGCTCACGCGGACTGCTCCGTCAGGATGAATATCGTATATTGTTTGCAGCTTCGAGTCTTGCGCTTCCATCTTATAGGTAGCGATAAGGGTAACTTTCTGTTGATTTTCCGTTATATCCAGGTTCTCCAGTTTGGCATCCTGTCCGGCAGTCTTCCAGGTGAGACAACGGTACAGATGTCCGTTCGGAATATCATTGTCCGTCAGCGGACGCCAGAAGTTAGGTTGCAGACCTTCTTTTATCAGATTCTTTCCATTGTAACTCAACTCTGTCATTTCACCGTTTTGAGCCGAGAAAGCTATCCGGAAGTTGTTTCCTGTCAGAGTGATGGCGTCACTGTTGCGGTCTACGGCCAGTTTACCGTTAGCCGGTTGAATGGCTTTGCTGGCAGGGACGGAAGGCAGCGCCCATTGTTCGATGGCGGCCTCGTGTCCTTTCGGGATTAACGGCGCTTCGTTTTTGGTGAATGCGCGCAGGGTAAGGAAGTACTCTTTGCCATCGGCAGGCAATGCTTTCAGAGGCAGTTCGATGTTGGCAGAGCTTCCCGGTGCGATTACAGGAAAATCCATTTCACCGCTTTGCACTGCTTTACCGTCACATTCCACTGCCCAGTGCAGGGTATATCCTTCCAGACCGATGAAGTCGTGCCGGTTGGTAACCTTTATTTTATTAGGTGTGAAAGCAACCGGCTCAAAATGGATATATTGAAGCACCTTCTTCACCTCATAGATATGCGGGTGCGGAGTGCGGTCGGCAGCTACCAGACCGTTGGCGCAGAAGTTGGAGTCGTTGACGATGCCTACAAATCCCATGTCTCCACCGAAAGCCCAGATGTCACGGTTATCCTTATCTTTGATAGCGAATGTCTGGTCTACCCAATCCCAGATGAAGCCGCCTTGCAACTGGTCGTACTTATAAATCAAATCCCAGTAATCCTGGAAGTTTCCTACACTGTTGCCCATGGCATGAGCGTATTCACACATAATCATAGGACGCTTGTCTCTCTGGTTGGCGTGGCGGCGCAACGACCAGATGCGTGCATACATCGGGCAGTAGATATCGCTCTTGGCATCATAACCGCCACCCTCGTATTGTACCGGGCGAGTGGAATCTACCTTCTTCGTGTAATCGTATAAGGTTTCGAAATGCTTACCATACCCGGACTCATTACCCATAGACCAGGTGACGATAGCTGTGCAGTTACGGTCGCGCGCAATCATGCGGCTCATGCGTTGCATGAAAGGAAGTTCCCAATCCGGATAATTGGCCAGCGTGCCATCCTTGTGATCCTGCATACCGTGGCTTTCGATGTTGGCTTCATCCACCATATACAGGCCGAATTCCGTGCAAAGCTCATACCACACATAATTATTCGGATAGTGGCAGTTGCGCACACCGTTCAGATTGAATTGCTTCATCAACTGAATATCGTGTATCATGGAAGCTACACTGATGGTACGTCCTTTGTGCGGATCGTGTTCGTGACGGTTCACTCCCTTAAAGAGTACCGCTTTTCCGTTAATCATCTGCATGCCGTTGCGCATCTCCACCGTGCGGAAACCAAAAAGTTGGGTGAAAGACTCCAACGGCTTTCCTTGTGCATCGAAGGTGCTGACTACCAGTGTATAGGTATTGGGCGTTTCAGCATTCCAAGCACGTGCATCCGGGAAAATCTGTTGCTGGCTAAATAAAGTATCCGTAGGAGAAGAGACGGTTTTCTTCTGGTTATAAATCATCTTTCCTGCATCCAGCACTTTCACTTCAACGGTTTCTCCCGCTTTCGGCTGATGGAGGATGACATCCAGGTTGAGTTCTCCGTCTTTATAATCATTTATCAGTTCGGCAGTCATCCGGAAGTCGCGCACGCGGCTTTGCGGACGGGCGTAGAGATAAACGTCACGCTCGATGCCGCTGTATTTCCAGTAATCCTGTCCTTCAAGGTAAGAGCCGTCGCTATAACGGAACACCTTGACGGCGAGTTTGTTGCTGCCCTTTTTCAGAAGCTTCGTAATGTTGAAGTGAGACGGCAGGCGGCTGTCTTCGGCATATCCGGCAAGTTCGCTGTTCACCCATACGTAGTAGGCGGATTCCACTCCCTCAAAGTCGAGGAAGATATCCATACCTTCCCAACCGCCGGGAACCGTGAATTCGCGGATGTATGCTCCCACCGGATTGTAATCGGCTGGCACATGCGGGGGATTGGCAGGGAATGGATAACGGGTATCCGTATAAATAGGTGCATCGAAGCCTTGCAACTCCCAGCTTCCGGGAACTTGTATTTTGCTCCACTTCCGGGTGTTGTATCCCGGTTTGTGGAAGTCTTTGGGACAAAGTTCGTTGTTCTTTGAGAACAGGAACTTCCAAGTACCGTCCAGCGAGATGCGGCGTTCGGTGGCAGGATTTACGTTGAAACGTACATCCGCAGGCAGGGAGTGTTGCTTCAGGGCGTTGGCCTCATTCGTAAACGGAATGAAGTGCGCATGCATCGGCTCTCTGTTTATCTCGTTGACTTGCGGGTTCTGCCAGGGTTCGTTATCAGCCAGGGCAGAAACACAAAGCAGTGAGGAAAAGAGTAAGGTATAAACTTTGGCTTTCATGATAATTTGCTTTAAGTCCAAAACAATATTAAATTGAACAAAACAGTGTCACAAGGAACGGAACGCTGAAATCCACCACAAATCCGTGGAAGATGGAGACAACTACAAATTGTTGTCCGGCCGTTCGTGTAATGATGGGCAGTGTGGTGTCCATCGTAGTTGCCCCTCCGGCAGAGATAGGGGCGAGGTTGCCAAACCAGCGCACCAGTAGCGGTGCAGCCAGTAAGGTCAGAATCTCGCGGCTGATGTTGGCGAGCAGGGCAATTGTTCCTAATTCAGCTCCTTTATATTCGGTAATGAAGATACTGGAGAGTGAATAGTAACCGAAGCCCGAACCTACAGCCAGGCAATCTGTTAGAGAACGGTGTGTCAGTATCAGGCTGACTGCGGCAGAACCTGCCAACGTACCCAGAATGGTCATGATAGGCAGGAATATCAACCGTGGATTGAGTGAACGGAAATTTTTCAACGTTTGCGGGTCATTGCCTACACTTAGCCCTACACTGAACATCAGTGCGCAAAGTGCATAAAAGCTGACTTTACTATCTACTACGATGTCGATAGGTATCAGGTGAAAGACTCCGCAAAGTGTCCCCAGCACAAAAAAGCCGACTATGATAAGACTTCCTTTCATGCTTGTCCTCCTTTCCGTTTGTATAAGGCCCTCCACAGTGCCCAAGCGGCAATCACACTTCCCAGAGTTCCACCTATGGTGAGTATGACGGCTTCGAGCCCGATGGTATGAAGTCCTTTGATAATCTGTTCGTTTCCTCCCACTTCAATACCGAGAATGAAGAGCAGTACCCAGATCAGTACTGTGATAACCTTATGTATTTTACTTAAATTCCGTTTCCGTAAGAGGTAGCCCAACAGCATTCCTGTGAGCATCAGTCCGATAATTGTAAACATATCTATGTCGTTTTTGAGGGCAAAGATAATTCATTTGAATATAACGAGGCGGTATCACTGTAGGTAAATACCGTCTCGTTAGGATGTCATATTGAGTGAAGAGAGAATTTATTTGTTAATTTGGTCGTTCGAATTGATTTCAGTCAACGGAATAGGGTAGAACGAATTCTTCTCTACATTAAAGCCGGCGCGTCCTGCATCTGCCAATGCTGACGCTAATTTGCCCCAACGGCGTAAATCATACCAGCGCCAGTTTTCCAGCGGGAATTCAATCATACGTTCATGTTCTATTTGCTCACGTACCTCTTGTTGTGAAGTCCCTTTCATGGCAGGCATGTCTCCATGTACATTTCTGATTTCATTAATCAGCGGAATGGCTTGTTCGGGATGGCCTTGCTCGTTCAATACTTCCGCCTTCATTAGCAATACATTGGCATAACGCATCAAAGGAATGTTGATGGCACAATAATTATTGTATAAGCCATCATAGTCGGTGGGCATGAACTTGCGGAAAGAAGGACGGTTGTAACTTGTACCGGGAATAGGGTTATTCTTATCATCGAAACTACAGAACCAGTTGTCATAATCGCCCCCGTAAACACGCCCGCTTCCATCATTGAAATAATCACATTGGAAGAATACACTCTCGTACAAGCGTGAGTCATAGCGTCCGGTTGTGGCAATCTCACCTTCTTTCATGTACGCTTCCATCAATACATTACTCGGAAGAATCTCATCCCATCCCCAAAGTTCGGATGTACCTATCCAACGGTGGAGTTGAGTGCGATAGTTAGCACCATTGGCGCTACTCATGGAAGTCTGCAACTCAAAGATAGATTCTTTGCTGTTTTTGTTGCTGGCGTCAAACATACTTGAAAACTTCTTTACCAGTTCGTAGCCCTTGACATTGTTTAGTGCTGTAAGTGCCTCATTCAGATATTCTGTCTTCTTGTCAGATTCTTCGTAAGCGCGTGTCAGATAGGCAAAACCTAAATAGGCATTGGCTGCTCCACTGGTGGCACGACCGATGTTGTCGTTGTCATAAGAAGAAGGGAGAGCAGTGGCTCGCTTTAAATCTTCTATAATAAAATCCCAGGTATCGGGACGTGGTGAAAGTCCTTTGCTTAATTCTGCCTGACTGGTGATATACTTATCACGGATGATAATTTCTTTCCAATTCAAAAGCAATTTAAGGTGATAGTAAGCGCGAAGAAAATAACCTTCGTTTATAATTTGCGTGCGGACAGTAGGGTCGATAGTTCCTTCTTCCATTTCTGTCACTTTCTCTATTACCTGATTGGCAAAGCTGGCTCCTTTGTAGTTGTTCCACCAATAATTGCTGAACTGTGAGTTACCGTTTGTATAAGTGAAATTGTAGAGTTCCAGCCAGTTGGGATAGTTACGTGCATCGTTACCCATATTGATAATGTCTTCACGGTAAGCTTCCACCGGCCATTTAACTTCGGCAAATTCCCAGGTGTCAATGTAGTATTCTAATTGCGAATATGCAGCCGATATTCCGGCTTGTGCATCACTTTCGTTACGCCAAAAACTTCCCGAAGTCAACTGGTCGGGAGATTCCAAGGTTAGATAATCATCGCAAGAGCTCACAAAGAGCGATGCAAAACAAAGGCTGGCTATATATATTACTTTTTTCATGTTTATACAATGTTAAATGAGTTAGAAAGTAAGTTGGGCACCCAAAGTGAATGAACGGGTAAACGGATAAATCAGTTTATCAATACCGGTGTTCAATACACTTACACGTGAGAATTCGGGGTCGATGCCGTCGTATCCGGTGATTGTGAAGAGGTTTTCACCACTTACATAAAAACGCAATCTCTCGATGAATACTTTTTGCATCATTTTTTTCGGTAGGGTATAACCTAATTGTAATTGACGGAGGCGGACAAAGTCACCTTTCTCAATGAAGCGGTCAGACTCCTTCAAGTTACCGTTCGGGTCGTTGAAGATGGCGCGAGGTATGTTTGTATTGGTATTTTGAGGTGTCCAGGCATTCAAGGATGATGTGAGGAAGTTGGAACCAGAGTTCATACCTTCATAGAAGTACTTGTTACCATTATAAATCTTGTGTCCCCATGCACTACCCAATACAACAGAAAGGTCAAAGCCTTTATAGCCGGCAGAGAAATTCAGGTTAACTTCCAATGTAGGTATACCCGATCCACAATAGACCTTATCGTCGTCATCAATAGAGCCGTCGCCATTTACATCTACAAAGCGGATATCACCGGCATCGGCGAAAGGCTGATACTCGTCTCCATCTGCATTTACATATTGGCGGGCTTCTTCATTGTTTTGGAACAGACCGTTGGTTTTATAAAGATAGAATGCACCGATAGGTTTGCCAACGCGCGTCTGGGTTGGGAAATGTTCGGTTCCATATTTCAAACCTTCACCGTAAAGAACCTGTCCTTTGTCTGCCAGTTCTACAACTTTATTCTTGGTTGTACTGAAATTCATACCGATGTTATAATCGAAACCACCTTTGGAGTCAGCCCAGTTTATCTCAACTTCAACACCGGAGTTGCGGATTTTACCCACATTCAGGATTGGGTTGTTCAAGCCGGCAGAAGGTGGAAGTGCTTTCGTAATCAAGAGTTCTTCGGTTTGATTGTAATAGTAGTTCATGGCACCGGTCAGTTTGTTGTTGAAGAAACCGAAGTCAAGACCAATATTCTTAGTATCTGTAGTTTCCCATTTCAACGAACGATTCTCCAGCCCGCGGGCAATACTTCCTGCCCATGCATTATCACCGTTACCTTTTACATATCCCTGGTATTTGGTGTTATAAGTAGAAATTAGAGCGAGGAAGTCGTAATATCCCAAGGCATTTTCGTTACCCAGACGTCCCCAACTGGCACGCAATTTCAAATTGTTCAGCGCAATACCTTTTGGAAAAAATTCTTCTTCACTGATTCTCCAGCCCACAGCTATTGATGGGAAGAAACCCCAACGGTTGTCAGCACCAAACTTGGAAGAACCGTCGGAACGTACAGTTGCCTGAATCAGATAACGATCGTTATAGTTATAATTTATGCGACCGAAGAAGGATACGCGTCTGTAATCCCATTTAGTTCCATCACCGTCGTAAGTACCACCTGCACCTGCACCGATTGTAGAGAAGCCCGGATCGAGGAAACCGCCTGGTTGTTCACCGATTACCAATTGCCCGTCCTCTACCTTATAAGTTGTTGATTTACCTTCTACGCCTACAGAATTCCATGTATATTTGCGAGCCATGGTTGAAGTACCGGCTACGGCATTGACAGAATGTTTACCGAATGCTTTGTTGAAACTCAGTACATTCTCCCATACATGCTCTTCCCAGTAAGCGGTGGTTTCGCTATGATACGGATAGTCTCGCTTGGCTTTTACGTCGGAAATGTAAGCCGGTGTATGGTAAGTTTGGCGTTGATGCTCTCCACGGTAAGCATAACTTGTTTTGAAACTCAACCATTTAGTGAAGTTGGCAGTTAAAGCTACGTTGGCGGTAGTATGATACTTCTTATCTGTAGATTTCTCGTAGTGCTGGTCGGCCATAACATTACGATTGTTGGGCAGGTTATCGAAGTTTGTCAAACCGAAGCCATATTCTTCATTTTCATTGTAGATAGGTACCAGCGGAGAAATCATATACATTTCTTTCAGCTGATATTCGGGCTGTTTGCTATCTGTGAATTTGAAAGCCATGTTGGCGTCAATATCAAAGATATATTTGCTCATGTGCAGCTTTAGGCGTGCATTATCCTGACGGTAATCATTGCCAAGGAAAATACCTTTGTCATCAGCGTGATTGTATGAAACGGAATATTGGGCATTTTCGCTACCACCTCTTACACTGAACATATAGTTCTGTGAAAGACCGGTACGCATCATTGCATCCTGCCAGTCAGTGTCGATGCCGGTATTCTTGGTCATGTAAGGTTCCAGTTCCAATATTTGTTTTTCCCATGCACCGTTACCTTTCGGGTCGTATTGCGACTTATGATTCATTACATGAGCGTTCCAGTTCTCATACATTTGTGTATGTACTTTCTTATATTGCTCTGCATTCAGCAAGTCGAGCTTTTTCGCTACATTTGTCATACTTACGTATGCACTGAAATCTATTTTTGTTTCGCCTTTCTTACCATTTTTAGTAGTTACGATGATTACACCATTGGCAGCAACCGAACCGTATATGGCAGCGGCAGCACCATCCTTCAGTACTTCCATAGCTTGAATATCCTGCGGGTTAACAGCATTTATATCACCCGGGAAACCATCGATGATATAAAGAGGTTCGTTATCTCCGAAAGTCTTTACGCCACGAATTTTTACTTGTACGCCGGCACCGGCGTTACCACCTGCTTTCATAATGTTTACACCGGCGATTTTACCTTGCAGCGCTTCGGCGGGGTTAGTGGTGGTACGTTTGGATAGTTCTTCGACGTCAACAGATGAAATGGCACCTGTCATATCACTTTTCTTCATGGTACCATAACCGATGACTACTACTTCTTCCAACATTTCAGTATCTTCTTTCAATACTACCTTAATGTTTTTTGCACCGTTAAGAGGTATTTCCTGAGTAGTGTATCCTACATAAGAAATAACGATAATTGCCTTAGGGGAAACGTTTAGTGAGAAGTTACCGTCTATATTGGTAATCACTCCGTTTGTAGTACCTTTTTCAAGTACACTTGCACCGATAACGGTTTCACCTGTTGTATCGGTTACTGTACCTGTCAGTTGAATGTTCTGTGCTAAAGAACTTAGTGGAATCAGGAAAGCAAAGAGTAAGGCTAACTTGACTACTCTCTTCATGGAACAATTCTTAATAATTCTACCCATGTGTGTGGTTTTTTAAGGTTAATAAAATGTGTTTCACACCACAAATAAGAATGTTATTTATCAAAGTTCACAATCTGGGAGTTCTATAATTAATCTACAAAAGGGCTTTTTAGAGGAAGTATTTGTACTACAACGGAATCTTTAATTGTTTGATTTATAGTGATATAATCCTGGGGTTATATCTACAAAATGCTATTGTGTGTAAGGATGGGGTTAAACACTTTGCAAATATGTAGTTAAGTCTTCTTCTGTGGATAAGTTGAGTGATTTGCGCAACCGGTAACGGTTCATGTTGATGGTTTTGGGAGTGCTTCCAGTAATCATTGAGATTTCTTTTGTAGAGAGATTCACCCGTAATAAGGTCGCGAGATATTTTTCGCCTTGTGTGAGGTTGGGGTGTTGCTTTACGAGTTTTTCGATAAACTCTTTATTTTTCTCCTCAACACTCAGCAGCAATGTATTATTGGTCTTATCTCCGCTTTGGTATTGGCTGATAAAAGCATTTACCTTCTTTAAGTGGGGAACCAGTGCTTGGTTGTCCATTCTATACCCTTCCTTAATCATCTCACGTATTTTGTCCAGCAACTCGTTACGGCTTCTAAGAAATACGGCAAAGCTGGTTACTTCTTGTTGACTGTTGTCTAAGGCGCTTTGTACATTTTGCAGTTCCAATTCCTGTTGGTGCAGTTTCAATTCGGATATTTCCCGTTGTGACAGTTCCAGTTGATATCGGGCTTCTATTAGTTGAAGACCTTTTCTGCGTTTATACCATTTATATAAGAATATACTGAAGGCTAAACCAAGAACAAGTATACTGCCCAAAAGCCATAGGTTGCGCTTTAGTAGTTCTATCTTATAAGTTTGCTCTTGCATTTCGGTAGCATATTTCTGATCCTGATATCTTTTATAAGAGATTTCCTGTTCAATGTTGCGCAACTTGTTGCTACTTTGTAGCTCCTTGCTTAAAGCATACATTTGACTGAGCCGTTTATAGGCCTGGTCATAATCACCTATGGCGGCATATACCCAGGATGAATATTCATAATAATCACAAATCAATTCCTTGGCACCGATATTATGGGCGTATTCATAGGCTTTCTGCAGAGCTTCCAAAGCTTTGGAGTATTGCTCGCCGAAGTAATATTGCTTGCCCATATTGTTGTAGTTCTCTCCCAATGACCATTGTGCATCCAGATTTTTATTGATGGCTATGGCTTCCTGAATAAAAGATAGTTTCTTGTCCGTATCTCCTTGATATAGACATAAATTATTCAGATTGGTAGCAATCTCTTTTAAGTTCCTTTGGGCACGGTTGATAGTCAATGCCCGTTGAAGAAATCTTTCTGCTACCAGAAATTCATCAAGCAGATAATGCATGACTCCACGCTCATTATAACATCCGGCCACTGAAGCCGAATCTCCTAAAGACTTGAAAATAGAGGTTGCCTTATCATTGAGTTCTATCCCTTTGTTATAATCGCCCAATTTACTATATACACGTCCCATGAGTGAATAAAGCTGAGCTGTTTGCCGTTTGTTTGCGGGATTGATATATCTCTGTGTATCATACAAATTCTTGATACTCAAATCGAAGTTACCCAGCAGTTGCTCTGCTTGGCAATAGAGTATCATAGCTTGTGCACGGGTTTCATCGGGCTCGTCTTCGGGAAATAAGGCAGCTGCCTGAGCTGCATAGTATGAGGCCTGCTTGGGGTTACTGAACAAGGAGTTTTGAGCTTGTTCTAATAAGTTTTGGGCTTGTTTGCTGTCTTGAGCCTGTAAGGGGATCGTGGTTAATAGGGAAACTGCAAATATTAGGTACAGTACTTGCTTCATAGTATATTTGTTGTTTCTGCAAATGTAATTATTTTCCTTTAAAAGTCAGGTTTGCTTTCAAAAAGATTTATCTTTGTGCCTCTAAATTAATGCTGTATGCTATTGCCTTATTTGAATAAAGATCTGATAGAAGCCGGTTGTGACGAGGCCGGACGTGGTTGTCTGGCAGGAGCTGTATATGCTGCTGCCGTGATTCTTCCCAAAGATTTCAAGAACGAACTACTGAATGATTCCAAACAGTTGACGGAACATCAGCGCTATGCTTTGCGTGAAGTGATTGAGAAAGAAGCACTGGCATGGGCGGTTGGTATCGTATCTCCCGAAGAGATTGATAAGATTAATATCCTGAACGCTTCTTTCCTTGCCATGCATCGGGCCGTAGATCAATTGAAGATGCGCCCGCAGCATCTGCTTATAGATGGCAATCGCTTCAAAAAATATCAGGATCTTCCGCATACCACGGTGATTAAGGGCGACGGCAAGTATCTTTCCATTGCAGCGGCTTCTGTGCTTGCTAAAACCTATCGTGATGATTATATGAACCATCTTCACGAGGAATTTCCATATTATGATTGGGATCATAACAAAGGGTATCCCACGAAGAAGCATCGTGCAGCCATCGCCGAACGTGGAACTACGCCTTATCACCGCATGACATTCAATCTGTTGGGTGACGGGCAGTTAGCACTTGATTTCAAGTGATTATTCTATTGCTTCATCCAGATCGATAAACAGGAATTGGTTTTCATTGTTAAGTAGCAGCAGCTTATTATCAATCACCCGTCCCTTCTTGAAATCAGTTTGAAGATGGGCTACAGGCATTCCCATTTCATGAATGAACCAATAGTCTCCACGATTGCCGATACATAAATAATCTTTTAGTTGAATACTGGGACTGTAAATCCGTTCCCGTTCGTAGGTCTTGCCAATATTCAAGTTCTTGTCTACTTCATAGATGACTCCCTGATCATTATATACCAGGCAATGTTCCCCATTATAGGCGAGCGACTGGAAAGCTGTTGTATCTTTGTTGGCTGCATAGAGTGTACCGGGTAACATCGCTTCCAGCTTACCGTATTGCTTGGTATCCCAAGGTACAATATTTACGATGGAATCCGTCAGCTCCTGATAAGCCATTCCGTCATCAAACAGCATGTAGAGTGCGTCATCAGTCCGCAGGGCATCTTCAATCATATCTTTCTTTACACTTAGTTGGTTGAAGAAGATTTCTTCTCCGTTTAGCAAGTTATAACAGGCTATAAATGGGCGCCCATATTTCTTGCGGCTTGCTCCTTCGCGTAATCCGTAGCCGTAATTCAGCATGAATAACTTACCATCTTGCACGAAAAGTTGAGAGCGGGAAGCTTTCACATCAGGAAACTCTGTTTGCCACACTACGTTGAAAGCCGTGTCCATACAGGAGATGTGTTGACGGTCTGCCCAGTAATAAAGTGAATCCTGAGACAGTATATTGGAAGTCAACCCCGTGATTGTATTATTGGCAATGGGAACATAGCTGTAATAATAGGCACCACCGGTTGCTACGCCACCGGCTACTCCGACTGCTACAGCGGCTAGTCCTTGCAACAATGCCGCTTTTGTATCATGAGCTCCCGGTTTTCCCGGATAGGTCAGTAACTCTCCGGTCATGAAATCCAGCTTATGCAATGCATCCGCTACAATCAGGCGTTTATTTTGTTCCAGATCAAGAACTTCGTTCCAACCGTATTGATGAGGTATTTTGTTTTCCCACAAATCGTTACCGAATTTCAAGTTGACAGCGCGGAGTTTGTTGGAGGTAGGGGAGTTATAACCTAAGACCAATCCCAATGAATCGTCCACATATACCGGAAATAAATTGGCTTCCCATCTCTTTGCTCCTGTTTCTCTACTGAGCAATGATATCTTGCTGCCGATTTCAGTTATCAAGACCCCTTCCGAAAGACAAGTTATCCGTGATTTGCTGAAGTCAATCGGCTGTTTCCATAGGAGTTGACTGCTCTTTGTGTCATAGAAACCTATTTCTCCTTTATTCTTCAGATACTTGCCGCTTTTAGTGGTTTCCCTGAAACTGACGCAGAGATAATCGCCTTTATCACTCATGGAGAAAGTTTCCACCCGCTGCGGAAAAGTGTAGCACTGTGCTTTTAAGTCCGTTCCGTCCGCTTTCTTTCCTACGACGATGGTTTCGGACTGCGCGTAAGAGATTGATGCCATGAGGAGCAGGCATACAAGTATTAAATTCCTGTGTATTTTCATGTTCATTGACCTATTTTGGCGCAAACATACGTATTATTTGCGAATTTTTCAGGTCGAAGGGATAGAATATGGGCAATCGTTTTGAAATATTTTCCATTGTCTCAGTGCTTTCAGCTTTCACCATCTCCCTGTTTATCGGCCTTTCAGCTGAAAGCACGTCCTGAAGGATTGTTTTCAGCTTTCAGTCATCGCTTCACCGGGTTGTTTCTTCTTATCTTCTGAGATGTGCTTCTCACGGACGAATATCCCTTTCTTCGTGCCTTTCACTTGTTTGTTTATAAATGACCGACTGGATTTGTTCGAGTGAATAACCGGAGTCGTTCGATTGATTAACTGAAGTCGTTCGAGCGAACAACTCCAGTGGGTCACTTGTAATGTTACTTATTGACCGCCTCATGTAAGGGGATAGAGGTCATTCTAATGGGCCATCTTCAGTTGATTTTCTAAGGCTTGTTTGATATAACCATTAATCGTAGTCCCGGCTTCTTGTGCAAGAGCAGCTATTCTTCCGTGAACATCCGGAGAAATACGAATATTTAGTGTACCACTATACGGTTTGCGTGGTTCCACTCCATCATGGTGTTAAGTTCCAACTTGGCGGTACGATGAAACGAAACTCTACTACAACGCTGAATGCTCTTTCCATGAGTATTGATAATCTTCGGGTTTATGATACACGTGTGTTAAGTGCAAGTGAAGTAAAGGAAATATACGAAGCTGAAAAATAAAACTGACGTCGTATTAGGTAAAGTGTCTTTCTTTGTATATCTTTGTACACAAAGAAAGACACTGCTATGAATTGCTATAAACATTTGAATGACTACGCTGTCGCCACCTGCGCATCTTGTGGAGTGGGGTTATGTCAGAACTGTCTGAATAGTTCTGTTTATTCTTATGATGGCAAACCTTTGTGCTACGACTGTAATTTGAAAGCCGCAGAAGAGGAAATATCTACTTTGGGCAGACGGAAAGTATGGGCGCTGATAAAGTGCATCTTCGTATTGGCTTTCATGATACTGGGCTTTTCCATCTGGCAATCTACCGGTGATGCCATGAATGCGTGGATATATGCAGGTATTGGCGGCATTCCTTCGGCTTTTAAGTCCACAAAATCTTCAAGAGAAGTGCGGGTGATCAGCAATGATATCATTGACAGCCTTTTTTATCCCTTCCTGATGTTGCTGATTCGATTGGCACTTATCATAGCTTTTGCGCCCATTGCGGCTGTCTTTCTGGTGATCATGAATCTAGTTACTTTCTTCAAAACTTCGAGTGCCTTGAAGGATACGAAGAATACGTATGCTTTCCTGCTGAACGCTCCGAATCAGCCGGTACAGATGTCTTCTGCATCCCAATCTCCTGTACTTCAATCTTCGGTAGCTACGAACTTGAAGAATGTTGACGATGCTGACGACTCCTGGATGGACAGCTTCATGAAACCTTCCGGTACTAAACCTTCTGTTATGACAACGCGCCTTACCTGGAAAACGCAACCTACTGCTGCCGGAGCGGACAAGGTGGATAAAGCGGACAAGGTGGAGGAGGAAATAAAAGAAGAAGATGATGATAGTCACGAAACCGCGACTACACCATCTTCAATACAAAAACAAATGCGGTAATGGTATTTTAGAACCACTTAATCTTCCTGAACCAGATAAATGTTCCTGCCGATAATATTACGGAGATCAGGATAATGAATATGAAAGCATACGGGAAACCTTCCAGGTGAATATCCACGTTCATGCCGTAGAAACTGGCTATCAGTGTCGGTATCATGAGCGTGATGGAAAGGCTCGTCATGCGTTTCATGATAGCATTGACGTTGTTGGAAATAATGGAGGCAAAAGCATCCATCGTTCCTGTCAGGATGTCGCTGTAAATGTTTACGGTATTGTATGCCTGTTTTAGTTCAATGACTACATCCTCCAACAGCTCCATATCCAGATAGTCGGTATCCTGGAAGATATTCTTCAATCGCCCGATCATCACTTCATTTCCGCGGATGGAAGTGTTGAAGTAGACAAGGGTTTTTTGCAACTTCATCAGACGGAGCAAGTCTTCATTGCGGATACTTTTCTCCAACTCTTTTTCCGCATTGGCTACATCATTGTTTATCTGTTTCAGATACTTCAAAAACCAGACAGCGGAAGAATAAATCATCCGCAGGATCAAGTCCAGCTTATTGTTTACTACGATACCTTTGCGACGTGTATGTTGGATGAAATCCGAGATGAGTTCAGTCTTGTGGTAACATACCGATACGATAATTTCATTATTGGTAATGATGCCTATTGGCACGGTGATAAAGGGAATGCCATGCTGACTGCTCTGCATCGGGATACGCAGGATGGTGAGCAACCAGTTGCCTTCCGTTTCCGTACGCGGGCGTTCATCCGCATCGGCGATATCTTCCAAAAAAGATTCCGGAACTTTCAACTCTTGGGTGAGGAAATCAAAATCATTGTCATCGGGACATTCAACGTTTACCCAGCTATTGGGCATCCATTGCGACTTTTCTATAAAGCCGGCTTCAGAATAAAGGTACGTTCTCATCGTAATGGCCTCCTTTCTTTAGGAACGAACTGAGGCATTGCGGGCAACGTCTCTGTTCGCTTTAATTATAAATACTATTGCACGTTCGTGGGTTTGAATCGTCCATATTTCTTGTTTTTTGTTTTTTAAAGCGCGACAAAAGTACATAAATCATTTGAAACAGTACGCTTTAACCGTGCTTTTTTGTACCTTTGCAGCCGGAAAAATCGTTCTCTCTATAAAGAACGTTTTTGTTAAGGTTAAAGATTGTACATTTAAAATCAATTAATATTATGAGTAAGAAAGCCCTTTTAATGATTCTTGATGGCTGGGGTATCGGCGATCAGGGGAAAGACGACGTGATTTTCAATACACCTACTCCGTACTGGGACAGTCTGCTGACAGCATATCCTCACTCACAGCTTCAGGCAAGCGGTGAAGACGTAGGTTTGCCCGACGGTCAGATGGGTAACTCGGAAGTAGGACACCTTAATATTGGCGCCGGACGTATCGTATACCAGGATCTGGTAAAGATTAACCGTGCATGTGCCGACAATAGCATTCTGAAGAACCCGGGAATCGTTGCCGCCTTCACTTATGCCAAAGAAAACGGTAAGAACGTTCACTTCATGGGATTGACTTCCAACGGTGGCGTACACAGCTCATTCGACCACTTATTCAAACTTTGCGATATTGCCAAAGAATATGGTGTGGATAATACTTTTGTTCACTGCTTCATGGATGGACGCGATACCGATCCGAAGAGTGGTAAAGGCTTTATTGAAGAACTGACTGCACATTGCGAAAAGTCAGCAGGTAAGATTGCTTCTATCGTAGGTCGTTTCTATGCAATGGACCGCGACAAACGCTGGGAACGTGTGAAAGTGGCTTATGACTTGCTGGTAAACGGTGAAGGTAAAGTAGCTACCGATATGGTTCAGGCTATGCAGGAATCTTATGACGAAGGTGTGACGGACGAATTCATCAAGCCGATTGTAAATGGTAACTTCGACGGAACCATTAAGGAAGGTGATGTAGTTATCTTCTTCAACTATCGTAACGACCGTGCGAAAGAGTTGACCGTAGTGCTGACTCAACAAGATATGCCGGAACAGGGCATGCACATTATTCCGGGCTTGCAATACTACTGCATGACTCCGTATGATGCATCTTTCAAAGGCGTACATGTTCTTTTCGATAAGGAAAATGTTCAGAATACATTGGGAGAATATCTGGCAGCTCAAGGCAAGACTCAATTGCACATTGCTGAAACGGAAAAGTATGCTCACGTAACTTTCTTCTTCAACGGTGGTCGTGAAACTCCGTATGACGCTGAAGAGCGCATCCTGGTTCCGTCTCCGAAAGTAGCGACTTACGACCTGAAGCCGGAGATGAGTGCTTACGAAGTAAAGGATAAATTGGTGGAAGCTATCAACACTCAGAAGTTCGATTTCATTGTTGTGAACTACGCTAACGGTGATATGGTAGGACATACCGGTATTTATAGTGCTATCGAGAAAGCTGTAAAAGCTATTGACGAATGTGTGAAAGATACGGTAGAAGCAGCCAAAGCTAACGATTATGAAGTAATCATCATCGCTGACCACGGTAATGCAGACCATGCACTGAACGAAGACGGCACTCCGAACACTGCTCACTCTCTGAATCCGGTTCCTTTTGTTTATGTAACCGAGAACAAGAACGCTAAAGTTGAGAATGGTGTTTTGGCAGATGTTGCTCCTTCTATCCTTCACATTCTGGGTATGACGCAGCCGGCTGATATGACAGGAAAAGACTTGATTAAGTAAACTATAATTTACGATATTTTATAAAAAGAGATGTCCCGGGAGTATTTCTGCTCTCTGAGGCATCTCTTTTTTTATATTCCGATGGCTATTTCTCTAAAAGACTATCTTTGCAGATAATACACACAATTGATGAAATGAAACTATTCTGTTTGTCATGTTGCTTGTTTTGGGGAATGTTGCGTGTGCCCGGATTTTTCGGAATCTGGCGAAGTCGGATCATGAAATTCAGTATACCAAAAACTGCCTGTATCTGGAAATCCTCCAAGGTAGTTGTCGGTTGTGTAGGGAAGATGGTAAACAGTTGATCATAATAACATATCCCATAAAGTTCTTTTCGTAAACGTAGTTTTTCCTACTTTTGTTGAAATGCTTCTTCTTTTGACCGTATGCTTCTTCTCTTTTTCTTTTCCCCGTTAATTTTGTTGATTAGTAATGAAACTTTAAATTGACGATTATGAAAAGAGAAAGATTATTGGTAATGGTATGTTTATTTGCGTTACCGTGTACGCAAATATCTGCCCAAGGTTTCTTAGGAAAGATGAAGAAAGCAGCTGAGAAAGTAGGGGTGGTAGAGCAAAAAGATGAAAAGCAAACCGAAGCGCAGGTTGAAAAGCCCGCCGTTCTGCCGAAGCAGGAAGAAGCGGCGACTGGCTACGCTGTACCCCATTTGACGCCCGCCACTATTTGGATAAGCGGATTGGCCGTACACTCTGATATGGAATGTTTCAGCGATGATATGCTGTGGGTAGAAGATGCCGAAACTCACCTTTGGGGATACATTAATAAGAAAGGAGAACGGGTGATACCTTGCAAGTATAAGGGACGGTATGATCAGACTTGTGCTTTCGATCACGGATATGCGGTTGTTACAAAGGAAGTAAATTATAAAACGCGTTTTTTCATTATTGATAAAACGGGTAAGGAAACTCCATTGCCTGAGACTTATTCCAGAGTGTCCGATTTTAAAGATGGCCGCGCGTTGGTTCGGAAGATGGTTAACTATAAAACGTCTGTAATCTATATTGATACATTGGGAAAGGAAATTTATCCCGGTTTGGCACGTGCCAGCAAAGAGTATCTGGATGATAGTGCCGTACCGCGCGATTTCTGTGATGGGTTGGCAGCTTTCTTTGATGCGGAAAAGGGGTTGTGGGGCTTTTATGATAGAAGCGGTAAGTTGGCGATAACTCCTGTGTATAAGGAAGTTGATGACTTTAGTGAAGGTCTGGCAGCTGTATTGGTAGTGGATAAGGAGTTGCAGAAAGAGCGCTGGGGATTTATAGACACTGCCGGAAATGTGATGATTGAGCCTGCTTTTAAGGAACGTCCATATCGTTTCAGTGAAGGGTATGTGGTTGTGCAGACGTCTAATGGATTGTATCAGATGATTGACAAAACCGGAAAACCGTATGGAGGTGAGTTCAACCGTTTGTGTCCCTTTAAAGATGGTTATGCATACGCCCGCGATGATAATCGCAAGGTATTGCTGCTTGATAAAGATCTGAAACCTGTGCCTGGTTTCAGTGCGGACTTTGTAATGCCGCAGCGTGACGGACTTATTGAACTGGTCTTCCTGGAGGGACTTTCTGCGGTAGGGGCAGGCAATGATTATCGCAAAATAGGCGGCAAGGCAATCATTGATCCGAAGGGAACTGTTCATATCAGGCAGGGAAAGACCAATGCCTCGATAAGGAACTTCTTTAATGGGCTGGCATATTGCTATGCTCGCGTAAAAGATGACGGTTCTTATGTGAGCGGCTTCGTGGATAAGACCGGGGCTTATATCCTAGCATTCGATAAATAGGTAATCTGTGCTTATTAATTGCGGAACAAAGTGTTATCTTTGCATCCGCAATTAATTTTTTATAGGAAATGATACAAATAGGTGACGTAGTGGTCAGTTTTGATGTGCTGCGTGAAAAGTTTATATGCAATCTGGATGCCTGCAAGGGTGCTTGTTGTGTTGAGGGAGATGCCGGGGCTCCGGTGGAACTGGATGAAATAGAAAAGCTGGAAGAAGTACTGCCTGTGATTTGGGAAGAACTTGCTCCCGAGGCACGTGCCGTTATAGAGAAACAAGGTGTAGTGTATACTGATTGTGAAGGTGATCTGGTGACTTCTATTGTCAACAACAAGGATTGTGTTTTTACTTGTTATGATGAGAAAGGCTGTTGCTATTGCGCCATAGAGAAGGCTTACCGGGACGGAAAGACAGATTTCTACAAACCTGTTTCCTGTCATTTGTATCCAATCAGGGTAGGAAATTACGGAGTTTATAAGGCAGTGAATTATAACCGTTGGGATGTGTGTAAAGCCGCCGTATTGCTGGGGCGGAAAGAGAATCTGCCGGTATACAGGTTTCTGAAAGAACCGTTGATACGTAAGTTCGGTGAGGATTGGTATGCTGAACTGGAATTGGTGGCAGAAGAGATGAAGAAACAGAATCTGTTGTAAGGATAGTACGGAACCATCTCACGGGCGGATTTTTCTATTTCGTGAGCTGAAAAGAAAAACGCCGGATAACAGGATTTTCCTGTCCGTCCGGCGTTTCTTCGTTGTAAGATGTGAGGTTGGTTAATAAAACGTGTTATTCAGTGACTAATCACTAATCGTTAATCATTAGTCACTGTTTTTTCTTATGCATCTATATTTGCATATGTTGCGTTCTTCTCAATGAATTCACGACGTGGGCCAACATCTTCGCCCATAAGCATAGAGAAGACGTAGTCTACTTCAGCAGCATTCTCAATGCTTATCTGTTTCAGCATACGGTTTTCCGGATTCATGGTTGTGCTCCACAACTGTTCCGGGTTCATTTCACCCAAACCTTTGTAACGTTGTGTGTGCACGGCATTTTCCGAACCACCGCCATAGGTATCGATAAACTTCTGACGTTGTTGGTCTGTCCAGCAATATTCCTCCACTTTACCTTTTTTGCAGAGGTAGAGGGGCGGAGTGGCGATATACAGATAGCCGTTGCGGATAACCTGCGGGAAGTAGCGGAAGAAGAGCGTCATGATCAGCGTGTCGATGTGAGAACCATCGACGTCGGCATCGGTCATGATAATCACCTTCTTATATCTCAACTTATCGATATTTGCTTCCTTGCTGTCTTCGCCGTCCACACCGAAACGGATGCCGAGAGCCTGGATAATATTGTTGACTTCATCACTCTCGAACGCTTTATGCCACATGGCCTTTTCAACATTCAGGATTTTACCGCGAAGCGGCAGAATAGCCTGGAATCTACGGTCGCGGCCTTGCTTGGCAGAACCACCTGCCGAGTCACCCTCGACAAGGAACAATTCGCATTCTTCCGGGTCCTTGCTTGAACAGTCGGCCAACTTACCCGGCATACCGCCACCGGACATCGGTGACTTACGTTGCACGGATTCACGCGCCTTACGTGCGGCAACACGTGCCTGTGCGGCCAGAATCACTTTGTCTACCACCATCTTGGCTTCCTTCGGATGCTCTTCCAGATAATAGTTCAGTGCTTCACCTACAGCCTGGTCTACGGCTCCCATAACTTCGCTGTTTCCGAGCTTCGTCTTGGTTTGTCCTTCAAACTGTGGTTCCTGTACCTTGATAGAGATTACAGCCGTCAGACCTTCACGGAAGTCATCGCCTGCGATTTCTACTTTGGCTTTTTCCAGCATCTTGTTGTCTTCGGCATATTTCTTCAGCGTACGGGTCAGTGCGCGGCGGAAACCAGCAAGGTGCGTACCACCTTCGATGGTATTGATATTGTTTACGTAAGAGTGGATATTTTCGTTATAAGACGTATTGTACATGATAGCTACTTCCACCGGTGTGCCTTGTTTCTCTGTGTTGATGTAGATTACATCATTTACCAGATGTTCGCGGGAGGAGTCGATGTAGCGGACGAATTCCTTCAAACCTTCTTCCGAGTAGAAAACTTCCATCTTGGTATTGTTTTCTTCATCTTTTACACGAAGGTCGGTCAGAGTGATCTTGATGCCTGCATTCAGGTAGGCCAACTCGCGCATACGGGTAGCAAGGATCTCGTAGTTATAAACGGTTTCCGTGAAGATCGTGTTATCCGGCCAGAATTGCTGACGTGTACCTGTAATATCGCTTGTTCCGATTTCCTTTACCGGATACAGCGGATGTCCGCATTCATATTCCTGCTGATAGATTTTTCCGTTACGGAAAACCTGCGTAGTCATGTGTGTGGACAGGGCGTTCACACAAGATACACCTACACCGTGCAAACCTCCGGATACTTTGTAAGATCCCTTATCGAACTTACCGCCGGCATGCAATACGGTCATGACAACTTCCAGGGCTGATTTCTGCTCTTTTTCGTGAAAATCAACCGGAATACCACGTCCGTTATCCTGTACAGTGATGGAATTATCTTCGTTGATGGTTACTTCAATGTGGTCGCAATAGCCGGCGAGCGCTTCGTCGATAGAGTTATCCACAACTTCATAAACCAGGTGGTGAAGTCCTTTCGTACTAATGTCACCAATATACATCGCGGGACGCTTTCTAACAGCTTCCAAACCTTCCAGAACCTGGATGTTCTCGGCTGAATAGCTCCCGTTATTGGAGTTAATCTGTTCTTCAGTCATAATCTAATTTCCTTATTCAAATAACAGAGCAAATATAGTGAAAATTCGTGAGATACGAAACTAAACTGAGTGATAAATTTGATTCGTTTACAGCTTTTTAGCTTCTTGCGGAAGGTTCCGGAACGGGGTGGGGCGATAGGTGCATATGCAGAAAAAGTCGGACTAAAAAGTCCGACTTTCCTTGTATGTCTTTTGTGTAATATTAATTAGCTTATCCTAGCTTATTAATGTAGAGAGCCAACTTTGACTTCAAGTTGTTAGCTTTGTTCTTATGGATTACATTGGTCTTGGCCAATTTATCCAATATCTTAGTTACGCCCGGATACATTGCAGTAGCTTCTGCCTTGTCGGTTGTAGAACGAAGCTTTCTAACAGCGTTTCTCATGGTTTTGCCATAATATCTGTTGTGAAGTCTTCTAGTCTCTTCTTGTCTGATTCTTTTCAGTGATGATTTGTGATTTGCCATCTCGACTAATCTTTTTTAATTCGTTTATTTTTTTAATTGTAGCCCGTGGGGGAATCGAACCCCCCTTTCAAGAATGAAAATCTTGCGTCCTAACCGATAGACGAACGGGCCATCCTTTGTTGAGCATTTCTGCTCTTGCAGAGAGATTATCTCTCGTTTGCGGTTGCAAATGTAGGGACTATTTTTGAATTGGCAAAATAATCTTTGGAAAAAAATAAAGGGATTTGTAGCGTTTATTCTCTGATTTCGTGTTTATGGTCTGAATATCAGGAGGATAATATCTTTCATTTTTTTACTTCCCTACCTGCATTTTTTTATTTATCCTTGTTTTATTCCCGTTATTTCCGGCTTTTTTCGTAGTTTTGTTACCGGATTGAAACCAAAACTTGAAGCGCGAATGTTACAGAAAACGCTGGGGATTGTGCTGCATACCCTGAAATATAACGATACCTCTCTTATTGCGGACATCTATACGGAGACGGCCGGACGCGCTTCGTTCATTGTAAAGATACCCCGTTCGCGGAAGGCTGCGGTGAAATCGGTGCTGTTTCAGCCACTTGCCTTGGTGGAGTTGGAGGCGGATTTCCGTTCGAACGCCAGTATGTATAAGATAACGGAGGCGAAGTCTTACTATCCGTTTTCTTCCATTCCCTACGATCCGTACAAATCTTCCATAGCGCTTTTCCTGGCGGAGTTCCTGTATCGTGCGGTGCGCGAAGAGGCTGAGAACCGTCCGTTGTTTGCTTATCTGCAACATTCTATTATCTGGCTGGACGAGTGCCGCGATAGTTTTGCCAATTTCCATCTGGTGTTTCTGATGCGCTTATCCCGCTTCCTGGGATTATACCCTAATCTGGAGGATTATGAGAATGGTGATTACTTTGATCTGCTGAATGCCTGTTTCACTCCTTTGCGCCCGCAGCTTCATTCATTTTATATACTTCCTGCGGAGGCTTCACGGCTGACGATGCTGATGCGCATGAATTATGAAACAATGCACCTCTTTGCCATGAACCGCGCTGAACGTACCCGCTGCCTTACAATAATGAATGAATATTATCGCCTCCACTTGCCTGACTTTCCCGTATTAAAGTCTCTTGAGGTGCTTAAGGAGCTCTTTGATATGGATTAATAAGTCCTTTGACGTAGAACAATAAACCCTTTCCTGTATATCTCACTGACCTTTGGCGCAAAAGATGCCATCTTTCGCTGTAAAAGATGCCATCTTTTGTAGCATAACATGCCACCTTTTGATGTAAAAGATGCCATCTTTTGCATGAGATTAAATAGGGATGTGATAGAGATGTATGAGGGATATGGGGAAGAACTCCCGGACCGGATGCGTTGTATCAGCGGTGGAAAGTCGGATACTTGTTATTGAAACGGAAGCCGATACCCAGCATCAGATAGTTCGGATCACTGAAATTCTTCAGATTGTAACCCACATGCAGGTAGGAGCTGCGGGTAAGTTCCACTTTCAGCGTCAACACCTGGTAGATACCTTTGTGGTCGCCGCCACCATGCAGAACGTTGGCACCGATACCGACACCGACTGTGAAGTAGGGCATCACGTACTCCGCACGTCCTGAAATACCCAGGGCTAACTGCTTGTGAAGAGACGGCTTGTAGCACTCATTTCCGTTTCCGGGGATCGTATAAACATTGGAGCTGGCATCGTATACACCATCCAGCGAAACACCGGTACGGAATTTATATCCGATGTTGTACATGGGGGCGAAGTTGAAACCAAGCACCGTATAAGCATCCGGTGAAGCGATCTGTCCGCTACCTACCCACACGCCTTTCCGCCTCCATGAGCCGAACAGGGTTAGGTCATAACTGACGTGGCGCGGAAATTTCGGTACAGGTGCATAGTATGTGGGTTTGGCAAGCGCATCTTCCGGTCTGTTGAAGTTATAGACGACGCCTACTTTCAATCCCATGGTGTTCAGACCCGCATTGGGGAATTTGGTGTTGCCATTAGAGAAGTGGGTACCGGTTACTCCGGCAATCAGGTCGATCTGCCGTGAAACCATCCAGTTCAGTTGCACGCCGGCGTTGATGTAGGCATTGGCTTTCGAGCCGATTACACTGTTGTGCGGGTTGTAGCGTTCGTCATAAGGTTTCCAGCCGAAGGACACACCGAAGTTCCATTCGTAATTGAGTGACAACCGTTGGGTGATACGCGCAATGCGCGCCCCTTGATAGACGTAAACGGCAATCGGGTTTCCCAGTTCTTCTTTGCTTCCGAGGTCGTAGTAGCCTACGCCTATACCTTGGTAGGCGCTACCGTAAATCCGGTCGGCACAAGTATTGGGTTTGAACTGGAATGAATATTTCAGGTGGGCGGAATAGCCCCATTCGAAAGGTTTCCATTGGGAGTTGTCCCCCGCCAGGAATGAGCTGGTAGGGAATATATATCCCGGGCGGTATTCTACGCCCAGTCTGTGAATAAAACGCTTGGCGAAGTATCCCGTATCCGGTTTATATCCCGGTACACTGTCTTGTGTCCGGCTTTTGGCGTAAGCTATGTCAGACAAGAAAAGCATTGCCCCCGCAAGGACCATTAATTTCCACATCTTTATATTGCTTTTCATATACTGTACCAGAATTCTAGTTTTATTATTATGCGGGGATATTCCCTTGAAAATGCGTGGCAAATATAATGATAGTATTTGAAATAAAAATTATGATACTCAATAAAATGCGAAAAGAAGCCGTGTTTTCGGGCGATAGAAGTTAAATTACTTTCTTCTATCTTCCGGAAACACGGCTTATAACAGAAATGAGGCGGGAGTTTATCCCAGCAATTCTTTCACTTTGGCAGAGATGGCACGACCTTCGGCAAGTCCGGCAAGCTTCTTGGAAGCAACGCCCATTACTTTCCCCATATCTTTACCACTGGTAGCACCTGTCTCGGCAATGATTTCCTTCAGGGCAGCTTCCAGTTCTTCGGAGGACATCTGCTTCGGCAAGTAAACTTCAATCACCTTCACTTGTGCCAGTTCATCGTCTGCCAGGTCCTGACGACCTTGCTGGATGTATATTTCAGCGGCATCTTTGCCTTGTTTCATCAACTTCTGCATGATCTTTAATGCAGCGTCGTCGGTCAGAGTATCGTTGGCGCCCGGAGCGGTCTTTGCTTCCAGGAATACTTTCTTGATGTTTCTTAATGTTTCGAGTGCCACTTTGTCTTTGGCCTTCATTGCGGTTTTAATGTCTTCGCTGACTCTTTCAAATAAATCCATAAGTTTACTCTATTTTTGTTTATTACGTTATCGTATGTTCTGATCTTTCATCCGCGTAGTCTGCGGATGAAAGATGTCTTAAGGCGGATTTAGAAGGTAATAACTCCTCCCATATCTTCACCGCCCTGTGCCTCTTCCGTAGCAAGCTGTCCTTCGGTAGCCGCTTTGGTTTTAATGGTGCTCAGGGTGCTCTTATCGCGCAGGTATGTCGGTGAACTTTCTACCATGCTGATAATATCGGCATTATCCAGATCTTCGGGGTTGAAGATATAGATATGCCGGCGTTTGCGGATGTTCTTGCTGCCGATGCCGCTGGCACTTTCGCCATAAGCCTTGCGGATACGCTCTTTGTTCTTTTCTTTTTCTTCTTCGAGCTGAAGCTGGCGTTCTTCCTCTTCCTGGCTGCGCTTTTCGAGTACACTGTCCATACCGGGAACATCTTCCATGCCGAAACCGGTGGCGAGTACGGTAATCTTTACTTTACCTTCCAGTGTGTTGTCCATAGCCACACCCCAGATTACCTCTACGCCTTCGCGGAACTTGCTCATGAATTCGTGGATCTCGTTCATTTCCTCCATCATCAGTTCCGAGCTTTCGCAGAAGGATACGTTCAGCATCACCTTCTTGGCATTGAAGATATCGTTGTTGTTCAGCAACGGAGAGTGCAGGGCATCGTCGATGGCTTTCGTCACACGGCTTTCACCTTCGCCGAAGCCGGTGCTCATGATGGCAACGCCACCGTCTTTGAGGATGGTCTTTACATCTGCAAAGTCCAGGTTCACCGTTCCACGCATGGTGATGATCTCTGCAATACTCTTGGCTGCGATAGACAACGTATCATCTGCCTTGCCGAAAGCATTCATAAACGTAAGGTCGGAATATATTTCGCGCAGGCGCTCGTTGTTGATAACCAGTAGGGCATCTACATGCTGGGCGATACGTTCCACGCCATCCAGCGCCTGGATAATTTTCTTTTCACCTTCGAAGATAAAAGGTATGGTGACGATACCGACGGTGAGGATGTCCATCTCCTTGGCTATGCGGGCAATGACGGGAGCAGCTCCCGTACCTGTTCCGCCACCCATTCCGGCGGTGATAAATACCATTTTGGTACCGTCGTTCAGCAGCGATTTGATTTCTTCGCTACTTTCTTCGGCGGCTTCTCGGGCACGTTCGGGACGGTTTCCGGCACCCAGTCCCTCGGTAATAGAACGCCCCAGTTGCAGTTTTACGGGGACGGGAGACTCTTTCAACGCTTGGTTGTCCGTGTTACACAGAACGAACGTCACGTCGTGTATGCCTTCCCGGTACATGTGGTTCACGGCATTACCACCACCACCACCTACACCAATCACTTTAATGATCTTCGGTGAATCTGTCGGGAAATCGAATTGTACTATATCGTCCATAGTTCCTTATTTTTTTGAGTTTATTTCAAATCGTCATCCGAGAAAATCTCATTGGAAATCTTGTTGAAAGTCTTTTCAAACCAGCTGGGACCTTCTTTCTTCTTTTTCTTTTTCTCTTCTTTTTCTTTACGTTCTTTCTCCTTGCGTTCCCGTTCGCGACGTTCTTTCTCTTCCTTCTCGCGCTGTGCTTTGGCGGCACGGGCAGCGGCTTCCTGTTCTTTCAGGGCTTCGTCGTCGCCAAACATATCGACGGGTTTCGGTGGAGTAACGGTGGAAGCGGCAGGTGCAGGTTTCACCTCTTGCAGGCAGCAGTTTTCGTTGCCGGCAGCAAGCAGGCCGAGCAGTGTATTCTGCATGCCGTCTTTCTTCAGTACATCGCTGAAGCCATGGATGGTGTTGTGTACAAACCGGGTGGTCTTTACCTTATCGACCTTGCTGCGTTTGCGGAATGCGTCCTCCATGTTTTTCAGGTTGGCGCCCCCACCGGTGAAGATGATGCCGGACAGCAATCTGTCTTCGTATCCGGAAAGTTGCAGTTGGTTCCATACATTGGCAAGGATTTCTTCGGCACGGGCGTCGATGATGTCGTTCAGTACGTTCAACTCGATGCTACGACCGTCCTCCAGTGTGCAGACTGCCGGTGCTTCTGTCTCTTCTTCCTCGTAAAGCATATCTCCGTATTTCAGCTTCAGTTGCTCGGCTTCGGCTTCTTCCATTTGCAGGGCGGTAATGTCACGGGTGATATTGTTTCCACCCAGCGGCAGCACGCTAAGAAAGCGGAGAATGTTATTTTTATATACTGATACGGTAGTCGTATCTGCCCCGAAGTCTACCAAGGCACATCCCGAGCGCATTTCGCTTTCCGTCAGCACGGCATTGGCCAGGGCTATCGGGGCGATGAGCAAGTCGGCAATTTCTACTTTGGCCTGCTCGAAGCTGTGCTCCAGATTCTTCTTGAGGGAAGCACGCGCCACGATATTCAGGAAGTTTCCTGTGATACGTTTGCCTGCCACACCCACCGGATCGGCCTGAAGATTGTTGTCTATCTTATATTCCTGCGGGGCTACATCCAGCACACTCATGTCCATCAGGGGAACTTCGAGGTTTTCATCGCTGATTGCATCTACCAACTCTTGCGAAATAATCCCTTCCTCTTCCAGCACACGGCTTACCGCATTCTTTACCGTGCGCAATGACTGTCCGCCGATGCCTACATATACTTTGGCAATGGAGTTGTTCAACTGGCTTTCCAGCTTGTTGATGATGGAAGTCAGAGCCTGTGCGGTCTTGTCTATGTTGTAGATGACTCCTTTGTGGATAAAAGAAGAGGCATCCTCACGCGCGTAGGCCAGCACTTGTATGCTTCCGTCGCTGTTCTTCTTGCCGGCGATACCGGAAATCTTGGAAGAACTCAACTCGATAGCGGCGATAAATTCTGTTGTTGCCATAGATATATTCCTAATTTATTTAATTTCCTCGTTTTGTACAGATAATCTGATTACTAAATTCAACGTTAATACGTGAATATTTGTTCCATCCTACCTTATTTAATCCTTTTTCATAGAAAGCTTTCACCCGTTCGAGCTTGCGCTCAAAGCCGTCCAACTTACCGAGATAGATGATGTGGTCGCCCACACGGGGCACTAATTCCACATTCTTGTCCGACAGCACATGTATCTGTTCGATCTGTGCGTCCCAGAACTTATTATTCTGCAAAAATACACCAAACTTATATAAATCCCTCATGGCAAACGACTTTTCTACTCTTCCGGTCACTATGGCAAGGTGAGCAACGCACTTTGCGTCGGGTGGCATCACGGTGCCTTTGTTGTCCAGATAGTAGTTTTCACCGTTTGCGCTCATCACTCGCAGGATGGGGATGCGCTGGCTGACTTCCACACAGAGTATTCCACTGGGAGTCTTATAACATTCCACTTCGTCGATCAGCGGATGTTTGGCGAGTTCCCGCTCCAATGTTTTGCTACGAATGCGGTCCATTGGTTTGCCAACGGGATAAATACCTTTCTTTTCCAGCATACCCGTTACTTCTTTCTTGGTGATGAAGCCGGCATAAACTGTATCTTTAATAACCAATTCCATGTCACGACACACCTGTCCGGCAGGCTTCCGGTTGAAAGCCGTGATAGCTACCACCAGATAGGCGATGACGAGCAGCAGGACGATAGACAATAGAATTCGCTTTAGCATAATGTTTATATTAGTGAAGAATTAAGAATGAAGAATTCTTAGTTTAAGTTGTTTCGTGATTTCGGGGACGTAGTTATCTATGTCTCCTGCACCTAAAGTAATCAGAACCTCGATCTTTTTCTGCGATAGCAGGTTCAGTATGTCTTCTTTCCTGCACATACATTTTTCAATGCCCGGACGCAGGTTGTCGTATATCAGCTGACTGGTGACACCGGGAATCGGTTGTTCACGTGCCGGATAGATATCTACGAGGATCACTTCGTCGAGCAGAGACAAACTATCGGCAAATTCCTTGTAGAAGTCACGGGTACGTGTGTAAAGGTGTGGCTGAAAGATAGCTGTTATTTTCTTGTCCTGATATAGATCGCGGATAGACTTTACGCTTTGTGCTATTTCGGCAGGATGGTGGGCGTAGTCGCTCAGGAATACCACTTTGTCATTCTTGATCTTGAAGTCGAAACGGCGGTCTACTCCGCGGAAACTTGCCATGCCGCGTTTGATTTCCTCGTCCGTAGCACCGTTGAGGTGGGCGAGCGCCATGGCTGCCACACCATTCTCTATATTGATGCTCACGGGAACACCTAATTGGATATCATTGATACGTGTATCAGGTGCCACGAAGTCGATAAATATCTCACCGTTCCCGATGCGGATATTCTCAGCATGGAAATCACCTTCGGTGCGAGCATAGGTATAAACCTTTACCCCGGATTGCACATCAGGTTTCAAAGCAATGTCTTTGTGAATGATCAATGCGCCGCCCGGTTGAATCAGGGTTGTATAATGACGGAAGCTTTCCAGATAGGCTTCTTCCGTACCGTAGATATCCAGATGATCGGGGTCAGTAGCTGTAATGACACTCATGTACGGTGATAACCAATGGAAAGAACGGTCGAACTCATCTGCTTCGATCACTGTGTACGGACTGGACTGAGACAGCAGCAGGTTGGTTCCATAATTCTTGGAGATGCCTCCGAGGAATGCGGTGCAGCCTACATGTGACTGATAAAGCAGATGTGCAGCCATTGTGCTGGTAGTGGTTTTACCATGCGTTCCGGCTACGCACAGACCTTTACTGCTGTGGGTGATTGTTCCCAGAACCTGGGCGCGTTTTTGTATTTCGAAACCGTTATTGCGGAAGTACACTAACTCGGCATGGTCTTGCGGAACGGCCGGGGTGTATACAACTAAAGTTGTTTCCTCGTCCTTGCAATCTTCGGGGATCAGGCTTACATTTTCTTCATAATGTATCTGTGCGCCTTCTGCGATAAGGTGTTCGGTCAGTTCGCTCGGAGTGCGGTCGTAACCAGCTACGAGTTTGCCCTTTGATAAGAAATAACGTATCAGGGCACTCATACCGATGCCGCCGGCACCGACGAAATATACGGATTTGATATTCTCTATATTCATCTTCTTATAGTTTAATACTATCTCAATTCTCCTCCTCCCGGGAGGAGGGGAATTGAGTTACTACAGTTCATTCATTGAATTATTATGGTTTATCTATCAGTTTCAATACTTCTTTTGCAATTATAGTTGCTGAGTCCGGCAGAGCCAACTTGGCAATGTTCTCGCTCAACGTTTTTAGTTTTTGTGCATCGGCAACCGTTTCGAGTGCTACCGGAATAAGATGCTTCATTGCATCTGCATCCTTCACGTAAATGGCGGCTTCCTTATCTACGAGGGCCAGTGCATTTTTAGTCTGGTGATCTTCTGCCACATTGGGTGAAGGTACCAGAATAACCGGTTTATTCAGCAGGCAGAACTCTGAGATAGATCCTGCTCCTGCACGCGAAATGACCAGATCGGCAGCCGCATACGCACTTGCCATATCTTTAATGAAGTCCGTCACATAGAGGTTCGGGATAGCTGAAATGCGTGGATTACGTACCGCTTCTCCGGTGGTGGTAGTGATGGCATCTTTCACTTGCTGGATGTATATCTTCCCGGTCTGCCAGATGAACTGGATGTCACCGTGTGCTTTGATCGTATCCAGTGCGGCAATCAGCGTCTGGTTTATAGTACGCGCTCCAAGACTTCCACCCAGTATCAATATTGTTTTCTTCTCCGGATTGAAACCGAAAGAGGTCACGGCAGCTTCGCGACTCTGCTTATTTGCTAACAGATTCTGTCGAACCGGATTTCCTGTCATAATAATCTTATCCGCGGGAAAGAACTTTTCCATTCCATCATACGCTACGCAAATCTTGCAGGCTTTTTGTGCCAGCAGCTTATTTGTTACGCCTGCATAAGAGTTCTGTTCCTGTATCAAAGTCGGTACTCCCATCATGCCTGCTACTTTTAGCGTAGGGCCACTGGCATAACCACCTACACCTACCGCTACCTGAGGATGAAACTCTTTCAGTATGCGGCGTGCCTTCAACTGGCTGCGGAGTAACTTTATAATCACTGCAAAGTTTTTCCATAAACGTTTACGGTCGAAGCCTGCCACAGGTAAACCGATGATTTTGTATCCTGCATCGGGCACGCGTTGCATTTCCATCCGTCCTTCTGCACCTACAAAGAGGATTTCTGCATCGGGGCGTAGTTCCTTGATGGCATTGGCAATGGATACTGCGGGAAATATATGTCCCCCTGTACCTCCACCGCTTATGATAATGCGGGGAGCCTCTCCGTTATGACTATTATTCATATCTTTCATACTTAAATTTATTGCAGGAGTTAAAGGAGTTATCACTCCGTTATCTCCTACTCGAATTCTGCATCACTATTCAGCACCTTTGCTGTTGGTTCGGCCGCTGTTTGTATCTCGCTATTTCTTTCTTCGACAGCAGCTTCCACTTGCATCGGTATCTGTGCGTCATGTTCTTTAATCTCTTCCAATTTGGCAGTATAGCGACTCACACTCAATATCATGCCGATATAGGCGCAGTTGATAAGTGTGGAGGTACCACCTTTACTGATAAGCGGCAGCGGTTGCCCGGTGACCGGTGCCAATCCTACTGCTACCATCATGTTAAATACGGCTTGCGATACAAGCAGCAGCGCAATTCCTATGATGAGGAAGGCCGGAAACGTTCGGTCGCACTTCTTCGCTATACGCCCGACTCGTATCAGCAGGCAGACGTAGAGGAATACGACGAAAGCCCCGCCTATCAATCCCAATTCTTCCACAATGATGGCAAAGATAAAGTCAGAGAATGCTTGGCTCAGGAAGTCACGCTGTACTGAGTTACCCGGTCCTCTACCTACAACGTTGCTTGTGGCTACGGCAATACGGGCGTGGGCTATCTGGGCATCTTTGTCAATATCGAATTTGGCGGCAGGTACTTCTGTGTCATCCGTGAATTTCTCTATACGGGCACGCCATGTGTCAAAACGGTGCAGGAACGGTAAATCGCTATTCTTGGTCAGTACCAGGAATGCCACACCTATGATTGCTACTCCTGCCAGAGCACCGGCCAGTATCAACAGTTTCTTCATTGCCACCCGTCCGATGAACATCATCAGAAAAACCACTCCGAAAAGTAAAGCCGCCGTCGAAAGGTTCTCCGGTGCAATCAGTAGGCAGACAACACCTGTGATAATCATGATACGCTTAAAGGCTTTCGGACTGGCCCCGTCTTCATCCTGTCCCTTGGAGAGGATAAAGGCAGTGACGATGATCACGGCCATTTTTGCCACCTCCGAAGGCTGGAACTGGATACCCATGAAGGTCATCCAGCGTGCAGCACCGTTGATGCGTTCCATCATCATGACGAGACCCAGTAATACTACGGACAAAGGAAGCAGGAACACAGGGAACACCTGAAACCACTTATAAGGAATATTGTGCATAAACACCACTACTACAGCGCCCACCATCAGGATGATGCTGTGCTGTGTAATAGGCCCCCAGTGGTCGCCGCTCTTGTACGTCAGTGTAGACGCGGCGCTGAACACTTCTACGATAGAAATGAGGCAAAGGAAAAGGAATATGATCCAGATTACCTTGTCACCTTTGAATATGCTTCTGAGTAAGTCCAATGCTTCGCAAATTAATAGTTAATAATTAAAGAATGAAAGCGCTCATATACGCTTGCTTTTCTCACGATGTGCGACCGTCTTTTTATCCCGGGTAGGGGATAGCCTGCTTTCCCGGGTGCGGGATAAAATTCTGATCCCGGGCGCGGTCATAATGCTCTTACGTATTCCTTGAACTGGTCTCCGCGATCTTCATAACTGTTGAAGAGGTCGAAGCTTGCGCAACAAGGACTCAGCAATACCGTTTCGCCTTTTTTCGCTAAACGGAAAGCGGCATCTACGGCATCTTTCATACCGGTCTGTACATCGGCAACGGGCAATCCCATGCGATCGAAGAAATCGTGCAACTTTTCGTTATGCAATCCCAGGTAAACCAGGGCAGAGCATTTTTCGCGCACCAGGTCCTCAATTTCTGTATAGTCGTTGCCTTTATCTTTTCCGCCCAGTATCAGGACCGTTTTCGTTTTCATGCTCTGCAAAGCATACCAGCATGAATTTACGTTGGTAGCTTTAGAGTCGTTGATAAACTCTACACCGCGCACTGTGGCTACTTTTTCAAGGCGGTGTTCTACGCCTTTGAAGTCGGACAAGGCACGGCGAATATATTCTTTCTCTATTCCGGCAAGATTGGCAGAGATGCCTGCGGCGAGAGAATTGTATAAGTTATGTGTGCCTTGTAAAGCCAATTTCTCCTGCTCCATGTTGAAGGCGATGGGTTCGTTGATTTCCACTTCACCGTCTTCTACGTAGGCTATGGCTCCATCTTCTTTCATTGCGGAGAATGGATAAAGATGGGCGCATAACCCGTGTTTGTCCAGTTCGCGTTTGATGATGGGGTCGTCGTTCCAAAAGATGAAAGCATCTTCCGGTGTCTGGTTCTGCGTGATACGGAACTTTGCGTCCACATAGTTCTGCATGCAGTGATTGTAGCGGTCCAGGTGGTCGGGCGTAATATTCATCAGCACGGCAATATTAGCGCGGAACTTATACATGTTATCCAACTGGAAAGAACTAAGCTCAATCACGTAGTAATCATGTTGATCTGTGGCCACCTGCAAAGCAAGGCTCTTGCCAATGTTGCCTGCCAATCCTACATTCAGACCTGCACTCTTGAAAATGTGATAAATGAGTGAGGTGGTAGTGGTCTTACCGTTTGAACCGGTAATACATATCATTTTTGCATTGGTATAGCGTCCTGCAAACTCTATCTCAGAGATGACAGGCGTACCTTGCTTTTTCAGTTTCAATATAATCGGAGCATCATTGGGGATGCCGGGGCTTTTCACCACTTCTTCGGCATTTAAAATCAGCTCTTCTGTATGCTGTCCCTCTTCCCAGGAGATGTCGTACCTGTCCAGCACTTCTTTATATTTGCTTTTAATGGCGGACATGTCGGATACGAATGTGTCGAATCCCTTCACTTTGGCGAGTACGGCAGCACCTGCACCACTCTCTCCGGCTCCTAATACTACAATTCTACTCATGTTTTCTTTAGTTACGGGCTACCAGCTACGAGCTACAAGCAGTGGCTGGAGTTGGTAGTTGCTACAAGTTTGTTTCTTATTGGTTACCGGTAGCGAGCACTTGTAGCTTGTAGCTCGTTACTGGTAACTCTGTTATCTTATCTTTAATGTAATAATCGTTATCGCGGCCAGTACAATCGTCACAATCCAGAAACGGACCGTAATTTTTGACTCATGGAACAGCTTGGTCGGCGTTGTAAACTTCACTGTACAGCCCGGTTCGATCAGGCTCATGGAGGTACGGAAGTGGTCGTGAATAGGTGTTCGTTTGAACAGCCTTTGTTTTACTCCTTTCCGTTTTCCGGCTTTGTAATAGAACCGTTGTAAAATGACGGATAGGTTTTCCAGCAGGAATACACCGCAAAGAATGGGTATCAGCAACTCTTTGTGTATGATGATGGCAAATACGGCGATGATACCGCCAATGGTTAAACTGCCCGTATCACCCATGAATACCTGTGCCGGATACGCATTGTACCACAGAAAACCAATCAAGGCACCAATGAAGGCGCAGATGAAGATTACCAGTTCTTCCGATCCGGGAATATACATGATATTCAGATAACCGGCATATTCGATGTGGCTGGATACATAAGCTAAAATTCCCAGTGCCAAACCTATAATTGCCGAGTTCCCTGCCGCCATACCGTCCATTCCATCATTCAGATTGGCACCATTGCTGACGGCTGTCACTACGAATATAGTGATAATCACAAACAGTACCCAACCTGCCGTTTGCGCATGTTTACCCATAAAACTTACGAAATCAGCATAATCCAGGTTGTTGCTTTTGAAGAAGGGGATGGTAGTCTGCGTCGACTTAATGTCTTGTCCCGCATGAATAACTTCCACTTCCTGCCCGGGTTTCTGCACTTCAATGTTTTCGCGGATAACAGCTTGCGGGCTCAGGTATAAGGTAAGTCCCACGATTAATCCCAAACCTACCTGTCCGATAATCTTGAACTTTCCGTGCAGGCCTTCTTTGTCTTTCTTGAAAATCTTGATATAATCATCGGCAAATCCTAATGACCCCAGCCATACCGTGGTAATCAGCATCAATATCATATAGATATTACTCAACTTACCCAGTAGCAGACACGGAATGAGAATTGCTACAATGATAATGACGCCCCCCATGCTCGGTACACCTACCTTGTTCACCCCGAACGGATCGATGCTGGCATCACGTTGTGTTTCCGTAATCTGTTTCCGTTTCAGCAGGTTGATAAAACGATCTCCCCAGATGCTTGAAATGAGCAATGCAAGGATGATTGCCATCAAAGCCCGGAATGATGTATATCCAAACATACCCGCACCGGGAATGTCATACTTGTCTAACCATTGAAATAAATAATACAACATAATTTGACTATTTGCTGTGATAAGGTGGTAAAGTAATATCACTCTATCACCCTATTACTCTAAAACATTATCGCTTTTAATTCTTCTTTATCATCGAAATGATGTTTCACTCCCTTAATCTCCTGATAGTTTTCATGGCCTTTTCCGGCTACGAGAATTACATCACCCGGCTGTGCCAGTAGGCAAGCGGTCTTGATGGCCTCGCGACGGTCGGCTATGCTGATGGTTTTCTGCATGTCCTCCTTGTCTAATCCGGCAAGCATATCGTTGATGATATCCTGGGGTTCTTCAAAACGCGGGTTGTCCGAGGTAATGATGACGCGATCGCTGGCTTTGGCTGCTTCCTTGGCCATGATGGGGCGTTTGCCTTTATCGCGATTACCGCCTGCACCTACTACGGTGATCACCTTTCCTTTGCCTTCAAGTACTCCGTGAATGGCGTTCAATACGTTGATGAGGGCGTCCGGAGTGTGTGCATAATCTACAATGGCGGTGATGCCTTTGGGTGAACGCACTGCATCGAAGCGTCCGGCTACCGGCTGCAAAGTGCTGAGGGCAACCAATACATCTTCCTCTTTTTTGCCGAGCAGTACAGCTGCACCAAATACCGCCAACAGGTTTGAAGCATTAAAACGGCCGATGAAATGCACGGCCAGTTCGTGGTTATTGAAGTCGAGTAACATACCTTCGAAATGAGACTCCAATATCTTGCCTTTGAAATCGCTGAGGCTGCGCAATGAGTAGGTGTATACCTTCGAGCGCGTGTTTTGCGTCATTACAAGCCCGTTCTTATCATCCAGGTTGGTCAGACTGAAGGCATTCTTCGGCATATCGTCGAAGAATTTCTTCTTAGCTTTGAGGTAATTCTCCACTGTCTTGTGATAGTCCAGATGGTCTCGCGTCAGGTTGGTGAAAATACCGCCTGCAAAACGAAGCCCGCTGATACGCTTCTGGTCGATAGAGTGCGAACTCACTTCCATGAAGACATACTTGCACCCGGAGTCTGCCATCTGTCCTAATAACTGGTTCAGAGTGATGGGGTCGGGGGTCGTATGCTCAGTGGGTATGGGTTGATCGTCTATGTAGTTGCAAACAGTAGAAATCAGTCCTACCTTATAGCCGAAATAACGGAATGTATTATATAATAAGGTGGCGATGGTCGTCTTTCCATTCGTTCCGGTTACACCTACCAGTTCCATCTTGGAAGTAGGATCGTCGTAGAATGTAGTGGCTACTTTGCCTACAGCGTCTTCGCTGTCTTTCACCTGAATGTAGGTGATGCCCTCCTGTTTAGCTTCGGGTACATCTTCGCAGAGCACGGCGACAGCGCCTTTCTCTATGGCCGCGGGAATATAGACATGTCCGTCAGTTTGGGTACCGCGCATAGCCATAAACAGATGTCCGGCTTGTACCAGGCGGGAGTCGATGTTTACCCCCGTTATCTCCGTCTCCGTACTTCCGATAATCTGTATCGGTTGTATTGCTTTCAGTAATTCACTTAATACCATACCTTATATATAATATATATTCTAAATTAGTAAATCTTTCGTCCGCACCTCTAATGAAGTGCTAACGTCACCGTCTGTCCTTTTACCACACGGTTGCCGCCCGGTATCGATTGATTTCTCACTTTTCCAATACCGTTTAGTCTGACTTTCAGACCTTTACTCTCCAATAGGTACACAGCATCCTTCGCTCCCATTCCAATAACACTGGGGACAAGATCCGGGTTGGCCCCGTCTTTACCTTGCAGAACAACTGCATTGGGAGCTGCTTGTGTATGTCCCCAAGCCTCTTGTCCTTTCTTGGACGTGAACTGTTTCTGTACCGGTACTTTCAAACTATTCAATACCTGGAAGGCTTCATTCATTTCTCCGGCTTTTACGGGAGGAATGACATTGCTTGTACTGTCTATTGCACTGCGGATATCAAACCGCAGATTCTTTGCATATACTCTTTCTGCAATTTTTCCGAATACACTACCTGCCATCAGACCACCTGATGCCGGAAGTCCCGGTTTCTGTATGGAAACGATACAGCTATACTTGGGAGCATCAGCCGGGAAATAGCCACAAAAGCTTACCAGATAATTCACCCGTCCGTTTTTATAGCCTGCTGTACCTTGTGATACCTGTGCTGTACCCGTCTTGCCGGCTACGGAAAATTGTTTGCTTCCGGCCGGTTTGGCTAATCCTTGTGATACCACTTTTTCCAGAATATCACGTATCTGAGTCAATGTCCGGTCAGAGCATATCTTCGGGTTAATCACTTCCGTAGGATATTCTTCTATAACTTCACCGTCTTTTACCGCAGCCTTTACGAATTTGGGGCGTATCATTACACCATTGTTGGCAATGGCATTATAGAAAGTCAGGATATTGAGTGGCGGAACCTGTGTTTCGTATCCGATACTCATCCAGGGCAGGGTTGTTTTTGCGAAGTATCTTTCCTTCGGACCCTTGATGTTAGGCTTTCCTTCGCCGGAAATTTGTAGATGTAGCGGTTGGTCGATGCTCATGCGCTTTAAACCATCCACATATTTCTGCGGATTATCTTTGTAATGTTTGTCAATGAGATAGGAGACACCTACATTGGATGAGACTTCCAGAATACGTGTTACATTGATTTTCCCGTATCCTCCGCGATGCCAGTTATGATCTCTCATTTTGCTGCCATACATCATCATAATACCATTTCCGGTGTCTACTTCTGTTTCCGGTGTGATCTTTCCATCTTCAAGAGCCACCATGATGGAAGCTGTCTTGAAAGTCGAGCCCGGTTCCATCATGTCACTGATGGCATTGTTGCGCATTTCGTAATAGTTGCCATCGTTGGCTTTCATCATGTTGACGATGGCTTTCACTTCGCCGGTCTGTACTTCCATGAGTACTGCCACACCTACAGTGGCATTAATTTCCTTCAACTTGTCTACCAATGCTTTCTCGCAGATATCCTGCATGCCTACATCGAGGGTTGAGATAATGTCGCAACCGTCTACGGGGGCTATATCTACGATATTCAGGTACTTGTTCATCACCTTCTGGCGATGGGTGATGCCGTCGCGACCTTTCAATAAGGTGTCGAATGACAACTCGATACCATTTTTTGCACCTTGTGCAGTATCGGCATAAAGATCGCCCAATGTACGGGCTGCCAATGATCCGAATGGCTTCTTACGTTGATTATAAACCTGCTCGTGGAAGCCACCTTTGTACTTGTTCAGATTGAATACAGGCAAACGTTTTGCTTCTTTATACTGGATATACGAAATGCGTCTCGGATAAATCAGATAATTACGGCTGCCCTTCTTACGCCCTTTCTGTAAGTGTGACTTAAATTCAGCGGCACTTTTATCGGGGAATATCTTATGCAGTCCTTCGCAAATTTCGTTCATATGATTTACCAGCATGGTATCTTTGGTTACACCACCTGCCTTAAAGTCCATATAGATGCGATATTCCGGCAAGGAACTTGCCATCAGTTTGCCATCGGATGAAAGAATATTACCACGATTAGGCTTTACCGTTACGTTCTCTTTTATGAAACGGTCGGCTACATCCTGCCAGTATTGTCGCTCTGCAAACATGATAATTGCGGCTTTTACGACAATAGCTATTCCCAGCAGCCCTATTACGAGGACTACAAAGAAGTAGCGGGTCATGATATTTTTCTTATTTACTGCCAAGTCTGTTTTCTGTTTAACGGTTCTACTGATTACTTAATCAAATACGGTGGATTGGTTGAGGTCTGTAAGTCACTCTCCTTGGTTGCAATGTATTCCTCAATGCGTGACTGGCGACTTTTTTCCATCAACTCCGAGCTACGGGTGAGGGCATCATATTTAATGTCAATCAGTTCTTTTTTCAGTTTATCAATCTCTATCATTTGTTGCTGACAAGCATAACGATTGTGTATGTAAAACAGTATCAGCACCATTATCAGCACAAGCAATTTGGTCTGACGACGGAAAAAATCCGTTGCCAGAATATCACCACCAATGATGTTCTTCAGAGACGTGCGATTTTTAGCTTTCTTCGCCTTTTCCGCTTTCTCTGTTTTCTCATTTACCTGTTTTTCTTCCATTTCCTTCATCGCTCTATCACTCTACCGCTTTATCACTTTACCACTCTTGCTCTTTATTACTTCTTCTCCACTATTCTCAGTTTTGCACTTCGCGATCTCGGATTTCGTTCTATCTCCGCTTCGTCCGGTACAATCACCTTATTGTTCACCAGCCGGAAAGGTGTCTGTACATTTCCAAAGAAATCTTTTTCCATCTTGCCTTCTACGTTTCCGGTTTTCATCATATTCTTCACCATTCTGTCTTCCAGCGAGTGATACGTGATTACTACCAGTCTTCCACCTGGTTTTAGCGCCTCGGTTGCTGCATACAACATCTCTTTCAGCGCTTCCATTTCCTGATTTACTTCGATACGCAATGCCTGGAAGACTTTTGCCAGTTCTTTTTTCTCCCGTTCCCGGCCGAAAAGTGGCTTGATGATTTCCAGAAACTCACCGATAGTTGTTATTTTTTGTCCGGCGCGTGCCTTTACGAGTACGGATGCTAATTTGCGGCTGTTTTTCAGTTCACCGTACAAATAGAAGATATCTGCCAAGCGCTCTTCATCATAAGTATTGATAATGTCCGCCGCAGTGTCTCCTGCACGTTTGTTCATACGCATATCCAGTGCTCCGTCAAAGCGGAATGAGAATCCCCGCTCGCTATCATCGAAGTGATGTGAGGACACACCCAGATCGGCAAGTATCGCATCTACTTCTTCTATATCATGGTAGCGCAGGAAGTTATGCAGGTAGCGGAAATTGCTGCGTACAAAAATGAAATGCGGATTATCCACGATATTCTGTTCGGCATCTTCGTCCTGGTCAAATCCCAGTAACCGTCCGCCGTCTCCCAATCGTGACAGTATTTCGCGTGAATGTCCTCCTCCGCCGAAAGTGACGTCTACATACGTCCCATCCGGGCGGATATTCATTCCGTCCACACTCGGCATCAACAGCACCGGTACATGATATGTCAATTCTTCATTCATCACTAATCACTCATCACTAAACGTTAATCATTCTCTTCCTCTTCCTCCCAATCATCCTCATCTCCCAGAATGTCCTGCAAAGCTTCGCTGAACTCTTCCGGACTGACGAATGGCTGTTCGGTTTTCTCTTTTGCCCAGATCTCTATTGTATTATCCATACCAATAAAACGTACATCGCTCTGTATGCCGGCCATTTGCAGGTAACGTTTGGGCAGAAGGATGCGTCCGTTCCCGTCGGGAATCATGATTTCCGCATCGCTCACAAATTGCCGGAAAATGTCTTGGTGTTTTGCGTTCCATTTGTTCAATCGCCTCCTTAATTGGTTTTGCGTCTTGAACCAAACGCTTTCTGGATAGAGTACCAGGCAATCTTGGAATACGTCTTTGCGCAGCACGAGCCTTTCTTCGGAAGCGGATTGCAGTTGCCTCCGAAAGCCGGCGGGGATAAATACACGTCCCTTTGCGTCGGTCTTCGCTTCTATATTGCCCAAAAAACGTATCATTGCTACCTTATTATAATAAGCGACGGTAAAAGTACACATTTCCCCACAATCCCCCACAAGTTTTAACTAAAAACTTTCAGAGAAGTTTTCAACACCCTGTTCATTGTTTATTTCGTTGATAATGAACATGGTGCCGAAAGGCTTTATTCGTGGGGAATTGAGGGGCAAAAACCTTGTTAGTTTTCTATTCGGACTGTACTTGTACCGTACCTGAGCCGTATCTGAACCGTACTTGCTCCGTACTAACTCCGTAGTTTCTCCGTATAGAGGTACTTCTGACCGAAGAAGGTACGGAGCAAGTACGGTTCAGATACGGTTCGGGTATGGTGAGTTTAAAGGATGGAAGACTTTGCATTTCATATTTGATTTAGCGAAGTCAGGGAGGAAAAAGCTGCATGAGATGTCGCTTTATTTGATGAAAAGTTTTTGCTTATCACATCTGTCGGAAATTTCTGCATAGAGTTAATGCCTTGCTGACAGGAAGTTGGTTTTTCTCCAGTTTTACAGTCTTGCGTTTCTATCTACAATTTTTATAAGGTTGTAGAGTTCTGCTATTTCATCTAAATGTAATTGGTAATCTCTGAACATGTCATTCAATGAGTGGCAGGTGATAATACCATGCTCTACATCATGTGAGATGATTTTTTTGATGGAGATTCCTTCTGTACGGTGTATAATGATAAAATACCAGTCGTTGATGTGGAGCTTGTATTGCCATAGGTCTCGCCTGACTTCCCGACCCAGTACAATGTCTCCATCGCAGATAGAGCTTCTGGAACCGTCATCCATGCTGTCTCCTTCTGCTTCAAACAGGCGGTAGTTGCCATGGTAGGTACGGTCCACTATAACGGGTAGCGTTGGCAAAGTGTCTATATATTCCTGGTCTCCGTATCCGTTGAGGTATCCGCATTGGGCGCGCAGGTGAACTAATGGTACATTCATAAAACCTATGTTTTCTATGGGATGTACGTTGGAAATGATTTGAGAGTTAGTACTCACTTTCTGTGTTTCTTCTTGCTTGTATATAGGAACGCTAACTGTTTCTTCCTCTTTTTCTTGATACATTTCTCCTTCACCTGTAAGTATCCAATTAGGGTTGTATTGCGGGAAACGTTGAGCTATTTTCTCGCAAGTCATCCTTGATGGCTTTCTTTCTTCATTTATTAAACGGGTGATAGTTACGTTGTTACTTAATCCGATGGTGGCGCTGAAGGAATTCTTGTTATATCCTTCCTGTTCCATGATTAGTTTTACTCGTTCCCAGCCTTCCATACTTACATTTATTAAATAGGTATATTTTCGTAGTTAGTTAAATGGAGTGAAAATACTAACTATTATTTCTAAAAAGTTTGTTTCAATCGAAGTAGTTAGTATATTCGCACCGTCAGACAACACATTTCTTTGCAAAGAAACAAATTATGATTTAAAAGCACAAACATGTATGTATGCTTTGTAAGTGTGATTGCTAACTATTAACTAATTTTAAAAGATTAAAGGAGGGTAAGTTATGAAAAAGTCAGTTTGGAACAAGATTTTGAAAGTGATTATTGCGGTAGCCTCGGCAATATTAGGAAGGGTTGGCGGCAATGAGAAGAAAGAGTGATTTTAACAGCAGGTTTATCTCCGGGAAATCCCCGGAGATGATAATAATTAAAAGTGATACATTATGAAAAAGATATCTATGCTATTTTTATTGATTATCTGGTTTATTTCCGGGGCGACAATTACTGCTCAGAATACAGTACTTTCTCCTGCTTTTCCGCAGGTGATTCCTCAGACTCCAGAAGTGAATAGATTGATTGGTATGATTAATTATCCTGTGTCTTATAATACAGGGTTGGTGAAAACTGAAATTCCTATTTATGAAATAAAACTTAATAGTGGGTATACTTTACCTATAAAGTTAGTATATCAGTCTTCAGGCTTTAAGCCTAACGAGCGTAGTTTTGTAGGTGCCGGTTGGAGCTTGGTAGCGGAACCACAGATAGCACATGCGGTGAATGGATTGCCAGATGAAACGCCCAATGTGGGACTATACATGAATAAAGGAGTGAATCTTAGTGGTGCATTTGTTCAGGATACATTGGTTGATGCTATGTATGGACGTTATGACCTTGAGCCTGATCAATATTTCTACTTGTTGCCTCACAAGGGTGGTAGTTTCTTTCTGAATAGACCGGCTAATAATAATTCCAAAAAGGAATTTGTAACTGTTCCTTATGATCCGATTCGGATAGGTAATTCTCCTGATTTGAAGAGTTTCAATATTACAGATACGGATGGTGTACGGTATGATTTTATTCCCATAGAACATACGGAGACTCAAACGGAGAATCAACAAACAGAAGCTATATCGGTATATAAAGCTGCGCATATTCTTACGCCAAATAAGGAATCCATCACTTTCTCTTACGAGGGGTTGACGGCAAGCAGTCCATATAAGTATACGCTTCGTAATTACAAGCAAAGTGCTACACTGGATATTAAAAAGAAATCGGTGTTGAATAGGGATGTTGTAATACCATATTGCAATGGGAAGGAAAATGTATTGACCGATGAATTCATTAATTATCCTTATGAAAAGTCGAACGGACGTAAGGTGAAGTTGGTTCAGCGTGATGTTACAGGGACTTCTACAATGGGTACTGAGATGAGAGTAAGTACTTATAATGTTTTCCACAGCGATGGTATTAAGGATAATGATTTGGTCTTAATGTGTAATGATACTCGCACTACGAGCTATTGGATACAGTCTATATCCTCCAAATACCTGAGTCGGATCAATTTTCCCGGTGGGAGTATAGAGTTTACTTATGTTATGATAGCTGAGTACCAAACAAGTCAGAAAGTCTTGAACGGGATTGTCATAAAGGATTATCTGGGAAATGTGGTGAAACGTTTTCAATTATTGACGGAGAGGTTTGGTGAACGACCTTGTTTGAACGGTGTACTTGAGACTTCGAAAGACGGGCTTTCGCAGAGGCAATATAGTTTTCAGTACTGGGATCGGCGTGGAGTGGCTTATGATACTCCGCACGTAAATCCATGGGGATATTATCAACTATCAGGGAATAATCAGACGAATATTCCTGAATTGTATACTGAATTTGCGCTTTACAACGATAATGGCATTCCGATTGATACTATGTATTTTCGCTATGGCGGGAAAGACTTTTATCAAGATGGTGATGAGGCTCCCGGATTGACATTTATGCTTAAGAGTGTCACCTACCCAACGGGAGGAAGAACAGAATTTCAATATGAACGTAATAGATTTGAGGAATCTCATCGTACGAAATCGGTTTCTAATGGAAGCTTACGTATCAAGGAAATTAAGAATCTACAATCAGATGGTACGGTTGCATCACGGCGTATATTCAAATATGGTAGAGGAGAATATGGGCAAGGGCTTCCTGTGCGTGTGCTTACTTTCTATGATTTCATGACGTCTTACGAACAGGTTTGTTACAAACAATCTGCTGGCATTGGACCTCCTTCTTGGTTTGAAACTTACAGAGTCTATAAAGTTGATCTGCATGCACGGCCTGTAGTGAATGATTTTTTGGAATCTTCCGCTTCTATAGTATACGACTATGTGGCCGAATATGCGGACGAGGAGGGAAAATGTGGAAAAACCGTATATGAATATGATTATAGTAACCTGAATGCTATCCGTTCCGTTCGTGAGGCTGTGCCTCCATATTGCCCTTTGCTTCATAAAAGAGCTTATCGTCCGTATAAAGACTGGAGTGTAGGGCAATTGCTACGTAAAGCTGTTTATGATGGTAAAGGAAATCTGCTGAGTGAGCAAAAGAATACCTATAGAAAGATTGAAAATCTTAAGCAAATAACTTATATGAAACTCGAACCGCAAAAAAGTTATTTGTTTTATGACCCGGCTGTAACAAGTTGGGAGACAATACGTACTTTAAAGATAGGTAGAGTAGTTCCTAATCCTGTTGATAGCCGGGCTATTGCCAAAGGTGTGCCGGAACCTTACCGGTATGACGGTTCTTTGTCCTTCTTTACCGGATATAAACTGTTGACTTCTTCGGAAGTGAAAGAGTATGAAGGTGATCGAACATTTGGTCGTAAAACTGAATATGAGTATAATGATTACTTATTACCTACCATGGTAAAGAATACATTGAACGGGGGAAAAACGCAAGTTGAAAGTGTTTTTTATCCTACAGATTTCACTGATGAAGTTTCAAAAACGATGGTAAACCGTAATATAGTGCGGCCGGTAATACATCGTGTTGCTACTATGGGGAATGCAAAATATGATGTATATAATCCATATCGCCTGTCATCGGACATTCCTGTAGTAGATCGCATAGAGACGGGTAAAGGTGATAAAGAGAGGGAAACGCGCATACAGTTTATTAGGTACGATGATTATGGTAATTTATTGGAAGCGGTAAAGGATGGTTCGCAACGTATCTCCTATATTTATGGCTATGGCTCTTTATATCCGGTAGCTAAGCTTGAAGGTGCGGGATATGAGTCTTTCCCGGAGAGGTTTGGACAGATAAAAAGTTATTCGGATAGCACGATGTTAGCAGGTACATGTGCCTCTTTGCGCTCTACTCTTCGAGGCATTGGATTGGTGACGTCTTATACTTATCGTCCACTTGAGGGAGTCAGTTCTGTAGTTGTTCCGAATGGAAACCGTAAGAGCTTTCATTATAATAAATTCGGGGAGTTAGCAGCTGAATTGGATTATGGAAATAATAAGGAAAAAGAATATGGCTATCATTATAAATGCGATTCAGTGAGTGCCCCTGTTGAGCCTCCTCCATCTTACCAACCTCTGGAATTGAGGATAGGAGCTGGGCAAACTTATCCCCTTGGTAGAGTTTCAATAGCTGCATGGGGTAGTGGAGGAAGTGGAGATTATTCTTACAGTTGGGTCTTGACAAACGATAAAGGTTTGAACTATAGAACAGAAAATTCTAATTTCACCTATGAATTCACTGTTCTTGGAACGTATCAACTGGCTTGCACAATACATGATAGGGTGGCAGGGGCAAGTGCCACAAGCGTAGTATCTTTTGAAATAGTACCTAATATGGCTGTTAGTTTTCAGAACATTCATACCTTTAAAGAAGGTAACGAACGCTTTATTGAGGCATACATTGATTGTCCTTGTGAAACAGACATCACCTTCTTATTAGAATATCAGACGAATACATACAAGGGGATTACTTTTTATATAAACGATTATAACAATAACAATAAATTTGTTCGGTATGGCAATGGTGCAGACTTCGTTACTGTGAGATTTCCTAAAGGGCAATCGCGAATTTATATAGTGTATAACCAAGGTGACAAATGCTGCCGGACTGTGATAAATAAAGCGACCAATGGCGTTACTTATCAATATCCCTATGTATTAGATGCGCCGTTAGATTAAATATGGAAAAATATGAAACGATTTATACAATCTTTAATAACAATGCTTTTGGGACTACTTCCGATACAGGTATCTGCACAGTCTTTAAGCAATAATTATGTGCAAACACGCACTTATCGGGAAGCCGGAAATGCTTCTAAATGTATGGAACAGATTCAGTACTTTGATGATTTGGGACGTGAAGAACAATTAGTTCTGAAGCAATTTGCGCCTAATGGGCAGGATTTGGTTTCCGGTATACAATATGACGGTTATGGCCGGAAATGGCGGGAATTTATTCCGGTTCAATCAATAGGTAGTACTGGAAGCTATGTGTCAGGCCTTTCCGAACAGGCGGCCAAGTTCACCGGAGACGCTTCTCCTTACAAGGAAATTGGATATGAAGCCTCTCCTTTGGAACGAGTACTTTCTGAAACGGGAGCAGGTGCGGCTTGGCACAGTGCGGGTAAGAAGAAGTGTAGCGACTATTTGGTGAATGATGCGAGTGTGAACGGGCTTTTATCAGCCCGGCACTACGCCATATCTTCCGATTATAGTATAACACAAGGCTCGCCTTCCGTTTATGCTGCCGGAGAACTCCGGGTTAGCCTTTCAGTAGGTGAGGATAATGACAGTACGCTGACCTTTACGGATAAACAGCAACATACTGTTTTAGTGCGTCAGCGCAACAAGGGAGTTTCGCATGATACCTATTATGTTTATAATGATTACGGGCTTTTATGTTATGTCCTTCCACCGCAACTGGACGGAAGGATTGATGCGACGTCTTTGGGGGGCTATGCCTATAGCTATAAGTATGACGACCGTGACCGCTGCATTGAGAAAAAACTTCCGGGCTGTGAACCTGTCTTTTTGGTTTATGATCGTGCCGACCGTTTAGCGCTTGAACAAAATGGCGTTCAAAAAGGTAAAAAACGCTGGACCGTATACAAATATGATGTATTGGGTCGCCTGCTTTATTCTTTTGAGCATACGGATGCGACGCCTGTTGCTACGCTGCGAGAAAGGTTGAAAAATATATGTGTTGAAGAACGAGACTCGGGAACGGATAATTTAGGAATAGGCTATACAAACACTACCGTTTCTTGGGGTACTGACTTGCAGTTGATTCTTGTGAATTATTACGATGATTACAAGTTTCTTGCGTCACTGGGCTCAACAGAAAGTACCTCCCTGGCTTATCTGGCAAAGTCAGGTTATGGTACCCGTTCGGATTATGCTGATGGTTTGCAGACGGGTACCCGTTCATATCTTCTGGATGGTTCCGGAAAATATACGGCTTCGGCAATGTATTATGATCAGAAGGGTCGCTTAGTACAACATCATTCTTCGAATGTTCGTGGTGGCTATGATAAGGAATATTATGCTTATAGTTTCACAGGCAAACCGTTACGTCATCATTATTACCATTATGGCAGTAATGGCGGTTCTACCTCTGACAGGGAATATGTTTACAGTTATGATGATGCGGAACGCTTGACGGAAGTACGTTGTAGTTTGAATGGTGGTACACAGTCCGTTTTGTACAGTAATGGTTACGACGGCTATGGACGTCTTCAGAAGCGGAGCTATAATGCTAATGTATATTCCGCCTCGTACGCTTATAATATTCGTAACTGGCTGACTGGCATCAGCGGCAGTAAATTTACCCAGAACTTATACTACCATACGGGTAACGGAACTCCTTGTTATGGCGGTAATGTCAGTAGTATGACTTGGAAATCGGGTAATGAGAGTACGCTTCGTGGTTATAAGTTCAGTTATGACGGTTTGAATCGTTTGCTGACTGCCGCTTATGGTGAAGGTTCTGCGATTGGTACGAATGTGAATCGTTTTACGGAACAAGTTACGAATTATGATAAGAATGGTAATATCTTGGGCTTGAAGAGATACGGACAAACCGGTGCAAGTACTTATGGCTTTGTTGATAATCTTACTATGACTCTGACCGGTAATCAGCTGAAGACTGTAAACGATGCTGTCACTGCTACTGCATACAATAACGGTTTTGAATTCAAAGATGGCGCTAAGCTTACGAAAGAGTATTCTTATGATGCTAATGGTAACTTAACGGAAGATTCCAACAAGAATATTACAAGTATTCAATATAATTGTTTAAATTTGCCAAGTAAGGTAATGTTTAAGGATGGTAGCACGATAGCTTATACTTATGGCGGTGACGGTGCGAAGCTGAAAACGATACATAAAATTGGGGGATCTACTACGACAACTGAGTATTGCGGCGATGTAATCTATGAAGATGGTACAGCTAAAAGGATGTTGACTGAGGCTGGCTATGTTACTTTGTCCGACAAGAAACCTCATTATTATTTGCAGGATCATCAGGGTAACAACCGTGTAGTTATCAATGAATCCGGTAGTGTTGAGGAGGTGAATCATTATTATCCTTTTGGAGGGCTATATGCTAATAGTACGAATGTTCAACCTTATAAGTATAATGGTAAGGAATTGGATGTGAGGAAAGGATTGAATTGGTATGATTATGGAACGAGACAGTATGATGCGGCGGTAGGAAGATGGCATGCGGTGGATCCCCTGGCGGAAAAGTATTATGAAGTATCACCGTATGTATATTGTTTAAATGATCCTGTGAAACATGTTGATCCTGATGGGAAGATTGTAGGTACTGCCATTGGTGGAATTTTTGGTGGTATAGTTGGTGGATTCAGAGCTTATAGAGAAGGTCGGAATGTTTGGGCAGGTGTTGCAGAAGGTGCTGTTTCCGGTGCAATAACAGGTGCCGCTGTTGATTTAGCTGTTGGAAGTGCTGTAGCAACCGGTGGAGGCTCTCTGCTTGTTTTGGGAGTAGGAGCTGCTGCAGGAACTATTGGTGGTGCAGGTGGTGCTGTTGCTGGCGATGTTGTTGGGCAGGTTGTTGAACAATTAGATAAAGGAGAAGTTAAAATATCAACAGAGAATTTCTCTAGTAAAGCTGTAAATGGAGCGATTGCTGGTGCAGTTGGAGGAGTAGCAAGTGGTGTTGCTAGTAACTTAGGAAAAATGTTCACTACTTCTGCTAAGTCTATTCAGCAAACAATGTCGAATAATATAAATTCTACATCAACAGTTTTGAGAGAAATGGGAGCATCTGCTGAAACGACAGGTGTAGTGGTTAATCAAATAACAAAAGGAATGGGTGAGGTTGGAAAAAAGACGGCGAATTCAATTTGGAGAATTGATGCTGGGACTTCTATTACAACAGAGTTTTCATTAAAAATAACGGAGGATAAATGGAATCAGTAATTAGATTTATTTATAAATTAGCCTTGTATGCGGGGCTTTTTGTATGTGGTAGTGCATTCCTTTTTTCTATAATTATGTATGTAATGTATAATGGTATAGGAAATGTTTTTAAATATGTACCAGCTGACAACTGTTCATATATATTGGAAAATGATACTGCTGTGAAGAGGCCTAGTATGGTGCTGAAATATCAATATCGTTTTAGAAATCAAACTTATAATGGTGAACATTCCTTTTTTAGTGAAGATATGAGAGAAAGTCTTGATTCTGTAACAGTTTATTGCAATACTGTCATCCCGTCTCTTAGTATGGTGAAAGGAGTACCTAACTCTGTGTATAAGCAAAGACATTACTTGGTACACATATGTATTTCCTTTTTAGGGTTTCTTTTTACTTTCCTTATTTGGAGATTTGCAGATCATGATAAATGGATTGGGGTGTATGCACGTGGAGAATATAAGAGTAAAAAATAGCGGGAATTAAATCCGCCTTAATTAAACAGCCCCTGTCTCATGTATTTTATGCGGCAGGGGTTGTCACTGCATTGGGAAAAAGTTTCCCGATTGTGAATCCATTACTCTAGCTTATGACCATACCGACCGTCTGTTACTTGAACAAAATGGCGTTCAAAAAGGTAAAAAGCGCTGGACTGTATACAAATATGATGGATTGGGACGTCTGATTTATTCTTTTGAGCATACAGATGTAACACTACGAGAAAGGCTGAAAAAGTGTATGTGCAGAAGAACGAGACTCTGGAACGGATAATTTAGGAATAGGCTATACACACACTTTTGATGCACAAAAAAACTCGAGTTAAACAGGTTGGAACTCAGATGCTTAATTCTACAATAGGCCAAATGAATTCGAATGCTGTTGAAGAAATCGTAACAAGAGGAGTAGATAGATTTAACTTAAAAATGGATTGGAATGATGAAGAGTACAAGAAGCCCTAAGAAAAAAGAGAAAAGTATGCAGACTAAAATAAACTGGGTTGTTTCTATTATATTAATTATTTTTCTGCCTATAGCGTATATCTATAAATGTCAGATGTTAAAGGAAAGTGGAATTACTACTTGTAAGGTAATTGACATACGCCGAAAGCCTGGAACTGGAGTAGTCCGAGGAAAACAAGCAACTGTAGAGTATTTTGTTGATAATCAGTGTTATGAAACAATTGAATGGAACTCTAGTGATAATTACGCTATTGGTGATTGTTTCTTGCTTGAGTATAGTTTTGCAGACCCTCAAATAGCCGATGTATTATGGGAAAAGGGTAAACAACCCTGTATGTCGGAATAATTATGAATTAAAGTTTTAGTACTCATCATTTGTAGAGGTCTGAGTTAATGGCTATCCTTATATGTTTTTCTATGTAAGGGTAGCTTTTTCTGATTGGAAATCTTGGACTGTTTTCAATAAATAATCATTCTATGACATCTCACTGGGAATAATATTAAATTTCTTTTTAAAGCAACTACTAAAATATTTGGGGTCATTATAGCCTACGGTATAAGCCAAGTCAGAAATCCGGATATTAGGATTATCCGAGATGATTTTGTGGGCTGTTTGCAAACGTATATCTGAGATGAAAACAGAAGGTGATTCACCTGATAAGTTTTTTATTCTCCTGTAAAGAGTAGATTTGCTTACTTTCATGGCATCGGCAAATGCCTGTTGGTCGAACTCGACGTTATCCAGATGCTCGTATACACAGTTGATAGCCTCTTGCAGGAATACTTTGTCGGCAGAGTCTATATCAGGCTTTTGCATTTTGAAATAAATGGCATCCGAGTAATCCTTGAAAAGATTCTCTTTATTTTTCAGTAGACTCTTTATTTTGGCTAAAAGCAGAGTTAACTGAAATGGTTTGGTTATATAATCATCAGCACCTGCTTCGTATCCTTCGATGATGTCTGATTCGCTGTTCTTGGCTGTCAGAAGGATGATAGGAATATGTAATAACTCTTCTTGTTTCTTTACGTAATGGCAAAGTTCTATGCCATTCATTACAGGCATCATAACATCTGAAATGACAATTTTGATATCTTTCGCTTTTTCCAGTTGCTCTATGGCTTCTTTGCCGTTGGTAGCTTTAAGGATATGATATTCTCGTGCTAATGAGTGAGACATGATATTAAGCAAATCTTCGTTGTCCTCAACTAACAGCAATGTTTTTCTGTCTCCTTCTTCAATTGTTTCTATAAGGGATGTGACTTTATTACTCTCATTGTCTGTGTTTTCGGTTTCTGTTGTCTCCGGTAGTGATAGAATACTTTTGTCAATTTCTTCTTCGGAGAATGCGTCTTCCGTAATGGGCAGTGTTACACTGAATGTAGTGCCTTGCCCAAGTTGGCTTTTAACTTCAATAGTTCCGTGATGCAGGGTTACAAGGTCTTTGGTCAGGGACAGACCTATTCCATGTCCTGTTGTGTGGTATTTCCGGTAATCTCCTTCATAGAACCGGTTGAATAATTTAGAGAGATTCTCTTCTGAAATACCTTCTCCATTATCACTTACGGCAATGATGATCTCTTTGGATGAGGTGCTATAAGAAATATTTATATGGATTTTCTTACCCTCTTTGTTATATTTGAACGCGTTAGAAAGCAGATTATAAAGTATCTTATCTGTCTTGTCCGGATCAAAATATCCTATTATATCTTCCTGCTCGGCGGATATTTCCAGTTGCATCTTCTTCTTCTTTACTAAAGGCAGGAAGCTGTTGACGCTGTTCATGATGAAAGATGTGATGTTTCCTTGTGATACTTTCAGTTTCAAATTACCAGATTCTGCTTTCCTGAATTCCAGAATTTGTTGTAACAGACGCTTCAAGCGATTGATGTTATTCTCCATTATGGAATAATAATCGCTTGGAGCGTAACTCTTAATTTCATTTAGCGTAACGGAAATGACGGTCAACGGAGTGAGTAACTCGTGTGTGATATTGGTGAAGAATTGTAGCTTGGCACGATTTAATTCCTCTTGTTTCTTCTGTTCCAATTCTTTTATGCGGAGGACGTTCTTTTGCCTGATTTTCTTTCTTCCGATGCGTATTGCATTGGCTATGAGGCTGACAATGAATATAGAGTAAAAGAAATATGCCCAGGGGCTACTCCACCAGGGAGGGGTTACAGTAATGGTAATGGCTTCTTTTACCTCACTCCATTTCCCATTTCCATTGCTTCCTTTTATATATAGTGTATAGGTACCACTTTCCAGATTGCTGTAGGATATAATGTTGCTTCTGTTGGAAGTGTACTGCCAGGTATGATCCAGACCTTCTAATTTGTAAGCATACTCATTCTTTTCCGGATTATAGAAATTCAGCACAGATAGTTTACAACTGAAATCATTTTGTCTGTAATTCAGGCGAAGAGTCCGGGTATATCCGGGAGCAAAGTCAGAAATCGCGGCTCTCTCCGTTGCCGGAAGATTCTTCAGTGATTGGTTTTGTATCTGTATATCAGTAATAAAAATCTCCGGTTGTGCTTCGTCGGCAGTCAGTTTTTCAGGATAAAAGGAGTTATATCCTTGAGGGCCACCAAAAAACATTTCTCCATCTTCCGCCTGGCAGGCAGCCCCTCTCGCGAATTTATTATCCTGCAATCCATCGGAAGTTGTGTAGAGGCGGCATTTGCTTTCTGCAATAGAATCTTTCAGATTAAGTTTGATCAATCCGACATTGCTTCCCATCCACAGATTGTGTTGTTTATCTTCCAGAATACTGCATATCATATCACCGGGGATATTGTATTGGGTATGGATGGAAATGAAAGAATCTTGTTGGGGATCATAAAGATTCAGTCCCCCGCCATCTGTTCCTACCAGAATGTTACCTTCTTTATTTACGAAGATACACTGTATTTCATTTGAATTAATCTTTTGGTTGTTGATGGAATAAGAGAAAAATGTACACTTCCCGTAATCTTGTGGAGGTGGCATACGGAATATTCCACTGTGATCCGTTCCTATCCATATATTGTTGAGGCTGTCTTGGGTTATGGAATAAATGTTATGCGAATATTGCCTTTGCGGGGAGAGCAGATTATTGTAGTGGTAAAACTGTCCTTCTTTTGTCAGAATACTTAATCCGGTAGTGGAACCCAGATAAACATTCTGTCGATTATCTTCGAACATACAAAATATGAAATTCGGGAATTGGGGAATTGTGGTTGAACTCATGTTTGACAAAGGCTGTCTATGGTCTTCCGGGTGGTATATGTAAAGCCCATTGCCGAAACTGCCTAACCATAGTTCATCTCTGTTCTGTGGCTTCAGAAAGCTATAGTATGTATCTTCAGAGTTGAGGATGGTTGGGCTAAAAGCCTTTTCCCTTTTACTATTGGAGTGTGTGGTGCGGTCATGGATGATGAAACTATGCTTTTCCAGACCGATCCATAAATCATCTTTATAGATAGTCAGTCCTTGAATATTGTTACAGGCAGTCTGATTGGATGCATAAGTCGGCTGATGGCGGTTGAATTGCAGATTTTGTGGCTTTACCCAATAAACCCTTCCTCCGAGAAACCCCAGCCACATGGTTCCTGTCCGATCCCTGAAGATCGTTATGATTTCATTGTAGGGCAGTCCACTGGAAGGGATGTTGGGGGCATAATTTAGGAAGCTTTTACCATTAAAGCAACTCAAACCTTCCAGTGTTCCTATCCATAAGGTACCGGTACTTAGGTCTTCGGATATGGAATATATTAGGTTATGTATAAGACTGTTGTTATTTCCTTTTTCGTGTACGAATTTCTCGAAATAAGCTTTCTCTGTATCGTAGGGGTGATGAAGCTTATATAGTCCGTATCCCCATGTTCCGATCCAGATTTGCTCTTTGCTGTCCTGAAACAGGAAATAGGCAGAATTTAAAGGATTGAAGGCCGGATAAGTTATCAGGCTGTCTGTGGAAACAATGTAACGGTGCAGCCCATTGCTCCATGTACCTATCCATATCTGATTGTCGGGTGCTTCGATAAGAGATTTTACATCCATTTGTTTGACTTTGATAAAGTCTTCGGCGGTATTTGGTTGGTTGGGCTTTTTATCGTTTTTATATAGCCAGCTGCCGGTTCCTATCCAGATGGTACTGTCCTTTGTTATTAATAGGGATTGAACTCTTTCATTATTCAAAACACCAAAATCCTTTTGAATTTTTCCCGTCTTTTTGTCGAGCATATTCAGGCCATAACTGGTACCTATCCACAGTCTGTTTTGATAATCCTCTTGTATGACCAGAATGTCGTTGCTGGATAAAGCATTGGGAGTATATAGATTAGATTTGAAGGTTTCCAACTCATACCCATCGAAACGGCATACTCCGTTGCGGGTGGCAAACCAGATAAAACCTTCTCTATCCTGATATATCTGCTGAACATCAGTCGGGATATTGATGTAAGGGGGAAGACTCTTGAACTCACTCTTATATTCTTGCCCCTGCGTGTTCCCGGAAATTAGAGTGATTAGAAAAAAGATCAGATATGATTTCCAAATGTCTTTCATATATTTGTCTTTAGATGCTATTCGCAAAAATACTAAATTAAACTCAAGATAATACATAAAACAGAGGAATTGTAAAGACGCTTGCAAATAGAAGTAAATATAAAAATAAGTAGGTAGAAAAATCAGTCAATATGGTCTGACGCATCATTCTTTTGCCATTTGGAACAGGGCATGAATGATTTCTCGACATGAATGAATGAATTCCCGACAGCGATGAACTTCTTTTTAATCACTTTTGCAGTGTTGCAACAGATATAAATAGAAACCTTTTTAATTTTAATTTAATAGAAAAAGTATGGGACATGAAAAGCATTTAGAAGAAATGAATAACACTGCTAAATCCTGGTTAGTCCGGAAATTAATAGTAGGGTTATTGTGTATATGTTCGTTCACTGCTACTTTCGGTCAGAATGCAACAGTATCGGGTGTTGTGAAGGATGATACGGGAGAACCTGTGATTGGGGCAGGTGTTCTTGTAAAGGGAACCACATCAGGAACCATAACGGATGTTGAAGGACATTTCTCATTTCGGGCCGATGACCTGAAAGGGACGTTGGTCGTATCTTTTGTAGGAATGGATACTCAGGAAATTCCGATGAAAGGGAAGTCTGTTTTCAATATTGTATTGAAAACCTCTAATACTTTGCTGGACGAGGTGCAGGTAGTTGCCTATGGTGCCCAGAAGAAAGTGACTTTGACCGGTTCAATCAGCTCTATAAATACAGATGAGTTGTTGAAAGTGCCTACGGCCAGTATTGGTAATATGTTGTCCGGTGTGCTTTCGGGAGTTTCTTCCGTGCAGTCATCAGGTCAGCCTGGTGGAGATGACCCGGATGTCTTTATCCGTGGTATCAGTACTTTGAACACAATGAATGCCAAACCGCTATACCTGGTAGATGGTGTGGAACGGAGTTTTTTTCAGATAGATCCTAATGAAGTGGAAAGCATCACAATCCTGAAAGATGCTTCTTCGACGGCGGTGTTCGGTGTACGCGGTGCGAATGGTGTCATTATTGTTACCACGAAACGTGGTAAAGAAGGTAAGGCTAAGATTAACGCTTCTTTCTCATACGGCATCCAGGCTCCGACGCGCATGCCGGAATTTGTGAACAGCTATGAATATGCCACTTTCATGAATGAGGCTTATGCGAATGATGGCAAAGACCCTAAGTTTACCCCGGAAGCGGTAGAGGCTTTCCGTACCCATTCCAATCCTATCATATATCCGGATACGGACTGGATGGATATGCTATTCAAGTCGTCTGCTCCTCAAACACAAGGTAACGTAAACATCTCAGGCGGTACGGAGCGAGTTCGTTATTTTGTCTCTATGGGTATGCTGAATCAGAAAGGATTCTTTAAAAACCATGATACCCGTTATGATGCTAACTTCAACTTCAACCGTTATAACTATCGTGCAAACCTGGATGTTGATTTTACAAAGACTACGCTTGTGACCGTTAATATGGGCGGGCGTGTGGAAAAGAGGAATTCTCCACGTTCGGGCGATAATATGAATGAATTGTTCCGCAGAATTTATTGGGCTACTCCGTTTTCCGGTCCCGGAATTGTGGATGGAAAGTGGATTAAAGGTAATAGCCAGTATCTACCGGTAGGCTTGTCGGATGGTTTAGGCAATATTTACGGACGTGGCTATAGCGCTAAAACAACGAATGTCATCAATCTGGATTTGGCTTTGAGTCAGAAACTGGATTTTGTCACCAAAGGATTGCAGTTCAAGATAAAGTTTGCCTATAATAGCGGATATGACCATGTGAAAGAGCGTGCTACTTCTATTGAAAGCTATCAGCCCTGGTATAGAAAAGATGTTACCTGGATGGAGCATCCGGCAGGTTCCGATTCCAATGAAGTCGTTTATATCCAGGATGGTGAGGCAGGCCTGATTGGTTATGGTGAAAGTTTCGGTAAGTCACGTGACTGGTATGCTGAGGCAAGTTTCGACTGGAAGCGCGATTTTGATTTGCATCACCTTTCTGCATTGGTTCTCTATAATCAGAGTAAGGCCTATTATCCTGACAGTGATTATCCGGGCATACCAAGGGGATATGTAGGATTGGTGGGCCGTGTCACTTATGATTATGACAATAAATATCTGATTGAAGGTAACGTGGGGTATAATGGTTCTGAGAATTTTGCTCCCGGTAACCGTTATGGTTTGTTTCCCGCGGTCTCAGGTGGGTGGGTACTTACCCAGGAAGAGTTCCTGAAAGATAATCCGGTGGTTGATTTCTTAAAAATACGTGCTTCTTATGGTGTGGTAGGTAATGACAGATACCATCCGTACGGCAATAATTTCATGGATCGTTTCTTATACTTGCCTAACAGCTATTTTATCGGGGGCGGTTATCAGTTCGGTACAGGTACCAGTTGGACACCGGGTGCTTATGAAAAGAGTTTTGGTAATTCGGGACTGAGTTGGGAGAAATCTGCCAAGCAAAATTATGGTATCGACTTCTCTTTGTTTGGGCAGAAACTGAGTGGTAGTATTGATTACTTCTATGAAAGGCGCGAAGACATTCTGGCAAAAGCCTCGACCGACCCGATTATCCACGCAATGAGTCTGCCGGTATTGAATTTAGGTATTGTTTCTAATAAAGGAGTTGAACTGAACTTGAAATGGAATCATAAATTGGAGAAACTCAGATACTGGGCAAATCTGAATGTCTCTTATGCAAAGAATAAGATTGTTTATCAGGATGAAGTTCCTTCGGAATATGAATATACTTTGAAGACCGGCCATCCGGTGGGACAACCTTTCGGTTTGAAGGTGAGAGGATTTTATTATGAAGGAATGGAGAATATAGCAGACCACAGTTATGTCTTGAAAGAAGGTGATGTGGTTTACGAAGATTTGAATAATGACGGTAAGATTGATGATAATGATAAGACTGCACTTGGATATCCGAGTTACCCGTTATTGAATGCAGGGCTCACATTAGGATTCGAGTATAAGGGATTTGACTTTAGCATGTTATGGGTGGGCGCAACCAAAACTTCCCGCGTTCTGCAAGAGACTTTCCGCAAACCTCTTGGAGAAACTAATGACAGATCGTTGATGCTTCACCAGTTTGAAGACCGTTGGACACCTGAAACGGCTGCTACTGCAAAACTACCGCGTGCTACGATTGACGGTGTGAAGAATAACTACCGGGACTCTGAATTATGGGTGAAAGATGCAAGTTACTTACGCTTGAAGAATATTGAAATCGGCTATAATTTCCGCCTTCCGTTTATGCCGAAAATAGGTATGGAGAAAATGCGTGTATTTATGACCGGTTATAATCTGCTGACCTTTGATAAGCTGAAAATATCAGACCCGGAGTCAATGTCCAGTGGCGTGCCGCAATATCCGGTGATGCGTGTAATCAATTTTGGTTTAAATGTAAGTTTCTAAAACAACGACTGACATGAAAAAGATATTAAATGGATTAATCCTTATTCTATTGATAACATTGGCCTCTTGCGTCGATGACTTGAAAGTGGGTGATGCTTTTCTGGAAAAAGCTCCGAGTGTGGATGTGGATAAAGACGTGGTATTCAATGATGCGAACTATGCTCGTGCATTCTTGTGGAATGCTTATACTTCCTTATATTATGGACGTCCTTTGAAGTGGGGGGAAAAACAGAACAGAATGAATATGGGAGCTGTGGATGCGCTGACAGACTGCTTTACCAGCGGCTTGAGTTGGGATGGCGTTAGTAGTCTGTATTACTCTGGCCAGTTTAATGCGACTTCCGATTATTCAGCTGCCGTTTATTCTTATTCTAACGGTGAAGAACAATGGACCGGTATCCGTAAAGCCTGGTTATTTATTGAGAACATCGGTCAGACTCCCAATATAGACGATAAAGAGAAAGAACGTTTGAAGGGTGAAGCTAAGATGATCATAGCTTGTCACTATGCTGATATGTTCAGAAACTATGGTGGTCTTCCTTTAGTAACCAAAGCATTTGATCCGAATGATGATTTTAAATTGCCGCGAGCCACTGCCCGCGGAACGATGGAGTTCATTGCCGACCTTTGTGATCAGGCTTATGCCGTATTACCCTGGGCTTTGCAATCTAATGAACAGGAGCAATGGGCGGGACGCTTTACTGCCGCTGCCGCTCTCGGACTGAAAATTAGAGTCTTGCTGTTTGGTGCAAGTCCCTTGTTCAATGATAATGAACCTTATTATCCGGAAGAAGCCTCAACTCCATCGGTAGCGGAACAGCATGCCTGGTTTGGTGGAAAAGATATGTCGCTTTGGGATGATGTAGTCGATGCCTGTGATTTGTTTATGACGCGCAATCAGCAGGAAGGCAAACCCTGGGACTTGGTTCGTAATGCTTCTAATCCCCGTCAAGCATATCAGGATGCCTATTACAGGAGAGCGAATGGTGAGTTGTTGATTGATACACGTGCCCGTGCCACAGTGTCTTGGTATTGGGACGGTGACTGTTATTATCTGCAATCTTACGGCTCGTATGGAGCAATGACTCCTACACTGGAATATGTGAATCTTTTCCCTTATGCGGATGGTACTCCGTTCGATGCTTCTTTCTGGGATAGGCAAAGTAAGGACAACTATATTGCGGAAGACCCTTTTGCCAACAGGGATCCCCGTTTGTATGAGAACTGTCTGGTGAACAATGCCGAATTCGGTTTGGACCATGTGGCGGAGATGTGGATTGGCGGTCGCGAAGGACCAGCCAATGATCTGGCCAGTGATGGTGCGGCATTTACCGGATTTGCCATTTACAAGTATATCTTGGACAAAGAGCATATGGCTGGCAAACAAGATCAATGGCCTTATTTACGTTTACCCGAGATTTACCTGAGCTATGCTGAGGCTTTGAATGAAGTGGGGCGTACAAGCGATGCTTATCAATATGTGAATTACGTGCGTTCACGCGTTAACCTGTCCGGATTGAATCCGGGACTAACCCAAGAGGAGATGCGTCAGGAAATTCTGGACGAACGCGCCAGGGAATTTGGTGCTGAAGAAGTGCGCTACTATGATATGATCAGGTGGAAACAGGCTAAGGATTTCCGTAAGATTCTGCACGGACTTCGCATTCGTCGTGGAGATAATAATACATATTCTTATGAGAAGTTCTCTGTAAAGAAGAGATTTATTCAGGATGGTGAGAACGGAACAGTATTCTTTACTCCCAAATGGTATCTGTCTCCTTTCCCGTTTGTGGAAATGAATAAGGGATATCTTACTCAGAATCCAGGATGGTAGTCAGCAGCTTGTTAATCACAATAAAAGAATTTAAAGATTATGAGAAATATATATAAATTATCGTGTGCGTTAATGTTCTCTTGTCTGAGTGCATATGCACAACAAGATAGTGCAATTGTTGCTAAGGGGGAAAGACTTCTGAATTTAGGCTATGGCGTGACGGTAAAGGCTAAAGAATCCTCGGCTGCAATATCGGAAGTTACCGGAGATGAAATCATGAAAAGTGCTGCGACGAATCCTTTGAACGCCCTGTATGGTAAAGGATTGGGACTTACGGTACTGCAAAAAGGTGGTACGGTTTGGGAAAGTGTACCGACCACTATGATTCGTGGCTTGAACTCTACACGTGATAACTCTATCCTGGTGATAATAGATGGTTTTGAAAGAGACTTGAGTATGATTACAAAGGAAGAGATAGAAAGCGTCCAGATACTGAAGGATGCGGCGGCTACTGCATTGTATGGCTTGCGTGGTGCCAATGGAGTGATGTTGGTGACAACCAAGACGGGTTCGAGGAAGAAGATCGATATCCATGTCAATTACGAACACCACTTTAATATGCTGAACCGTTTGCCGAAGTTTGCCGATGGATATACTTATGCGCAGGCAATGAATGAAGCGCTGAAGAATGACGGCTTGAGCCCGATGTATGACCAGACACAGTTGAACGGAATCAAGAATAACGATCCTCATTACGGCAATGTGGACTGGATGGATGAAGTTCTGAACAAATCCGGTTCTACCGACAATGTTTTCGTTACTTTGAGTGGTGGAGGAAAAGTGGCCAGATACTTCTCATCTATAGACTATTTGTCCTATAAAGGCTTCATCAAACCGGAGAATATCGTTGACGAATATTCGTCACAGCTTAAGTATTCAAAGTTGAGTATAAGAACCAATATTGATGTAGATCTGACTAAATCGACCTTGCTTTCATTCAAGATGAGCGGTATGTTGGCAGAACATAACCGGCCGAACCCTTTGACGGGAGATATTATGAGTATGATTTACAATACTCCGGCAGCGGCTTTCCCAATTAAGACCCCTTATGGCGAGTGGGGTGGAAGTAATGTCTGGACAAAGAATCCGGTGGCGGAAATCGCAGCGAAAGGATACGCCAGAAGCCACCAGCGCCTTCTGTTTGCCGATATGTCTATCAGACAAGACTTGGGTATGTTCCTGAAAGGTCTTTCGGTAGATGCGCGCATTGCGTACGATAACTTTTGCGACTATTGGGATAATTATGGTATGAACTATGCGTATTCCGTACCTAATGTTTCCAATCCGTCTTCTTCGGAAGACTACACTTTGAAGGGTGAAAGTACGGCTGCTTCGTTTAGCTCTTCCCTCGGTAATCAGTGGAGCCGCTTCAATCTGTGGGGTAGGGTGAACTATGCCAATGCCTGGAATAATCATAAACTGGATGTGACACTTGCCGCTTCGCGCGAACAGACCATTCTGAACGGGCAGCATAACACCCGTAACCGTATCAACCTGTTGGGACATGTACATTATGTGTATGCTGATAAATACATTGCAGACGTTGCCTTTTCGCGTAACGGCTCCAACTTGTTGGCTCCTGCCCATCGCTTTGGGAATTTCCCGGCTGTTTCGGCTGCATGGGTAGCCTCTAATGAGGATTTCCTGAAAGACGTCGCTTTTCTGGATCTTCTGAAAGTCCGTGCTTCCTGGGGACTGACCGGTACGGATATCATGCCGGAGTCTTTGATGTGGAATCGCAAGTATGGTTGGGCTAACGGATACATTCTGGGGGGTGAATACAATGGTGCCAGCGGATTGGGAGAAGGACGTCTGCCGACTACGAACATGTTGTATGAGAAGGTTGCCAAGGCTAATCTGGGATTGGATATGTCTTTTCTCAAGTCTTTCGACCTGACCGTTGAACTGTTCAAAGAGAAGAGAACGGATATGCTGGTTACTCCCGGTGATGTTTCGGCTGTGTTGGGTGCCACCAACGCTTTTCAGAATATAGGAAAAGTAGAGAATAAGGGTGTTGAAATTGCGGCGAACTATCATAAAGAGATAAAGGATTTCCGGTTTAATGTAGGCGGCAATTTCACTTTTAATCGCAATAAGATTATTGAAATGGGTGAGGAGTATGCCCCTTATGAATGGATGAAAGCTACAGGACGGCCAGTCGGACAAGTCTTCGGTTACGAAGCAATCGGTTTCTTTAAGGATGAACAGGACATTGCCGACAGTCCTAAGCAGAACATGTCGACTGTGAAGCCGGGTGATATTAAGTTCAGGGATCTGAACGGTGATAAGATTATTGATGAATTTGATAAGAAAGCTATCGGTTATAGTAGTCAGGTTCCTGAAATTTATTACTCCATCAATCTTGGGATAGAATATAAGGGAGTCGGTATCGACGCATTAGTGCAGGGAACAGGCAACTATTCTGCCATAGCTTCTACGTCGAGCTTGTTCCGCCCTCTGACGGGTAATACTTCTATCTCAGAGTATTATTATAACAACCGTTGGACGCCCGAAACGCCGAATGCTAAATTCCCAAGATTATCACAGGGAACAAATGCCAATAACTTCAATGACAATACGGTGTGGTTGACCAATAAATCTTTCCTGAAGTTGCGTCATGCCGAGTTATATTATAAGTTCTCTAAAAAGTTACTGGCTTCTACGCCTTTGCAATCAGCGAAACTCTACGTCAGGGCTTCCGATTTTATCTTGTTTGACCACGTAGATGTGTGTGATCCTGAGGCAATGGGAACTTCCCATCCTATTCCGGCATCTATTCAGGTTGGCTTCTCGGTAGGTTTTTAATGTAATTAAAAGATAGATAGATTATGAAAAAGCATATATTTCTTGCAGGAGTTCTGATGTTGTTGTTCTCCTCATGCGGTGACTTTCTGGATTACAATGAGAATTCGGACTATGACCAGAATAAACTATTCAATACAACCTGGTCCAATACAGACTTCGTAACGGGCATCTATGCCTATCTTCCGGGGGCTTTAAACGATGTGGACGGAGCCCTGCGTTCGGCAGGATGTGATGAAGCGGAATACGTGTGGCCCACTTCGGCCATTCACCGCTATTATGACGGAAGTTGGAGTGCATTGCGTGCTGTAGATGATAAATGGGGACATTATTACAAAGCTATCCGTGCCTGTAATGATTACCTGGAGCATGGGACAGGTAAGGACTGGAAAGAGTTTGAGTTTAAAAAGGACTATGCCAAAATGATGCGCAAATACAGGAACCTGGAATGGGAAGTGAAAGCCCTGCGTGCTTATTACTATTTCGAACTGGTGAAGCGCTATAACAGAATCCCGCTGATAACTAAAGTCCTGACGGAAGAGGAAGCGAACAATCAGGAGCCGGTTGATTACCGGACTGTCATCGACTTTATAGTCAGAGAGTGTGACGAAGTAGCCGAAGATGGAAGACTGCCTGCCATCTATAATGCTGACTATGATAATGAAACCGGCCGTGTGTCCAAAATCTTTGCATTGGGGCTGAAAGCAAGGGCATTATTGTATGCTGCAAGCCCATTGAACAATCCGAATGCTGAAACCAGCCCGGGTAAATGGATAGAGGCTGCAAAAGCCGCCAAGAAGATTATGGATGCTTCCGGCAGTTGGAACTTATCTTTGGTTCCATTCAACCAATTGTTGGGCACCGACAACTTCAAGTCCGCAGAGATGATTCTGGTTAAAAGAATAGGTGATACCAACGAACTGGAGAAACTGAACTTCCCCATTGGCCTGGAAGGCGGAAAGAGTGGTAACTGTCCTACACAGAACCTGGTGGATGCATATGATATGAAAGAAGGACAGGAAATGGACGAGGCGAATCCATACGCCAACAGAGACCCGCGGCTGGCCTATACCGTACTTTATCATGGTGGAAATACAGCTTATGGCAAACAAGTGGATGTGTTGCCGAATGGTCTCAACGGCTTGCCGCAGGAGGGAGCAACAAAGACCGGTTATTATCTGAGTAAGTTTGTCAATATCAATGTGAGCCTGACGGCCAATAATACGACTACTGCCCGCCATTCTATGCCATTGTTCAGATACGCTGAGGTATTGTTGATTTATGCTGAGGCTATGAATGAAGCCTATGGTCCGGAAGGAGTTACGGAAGAGCTGAATATTTCAGCCCGGACTGCCATCAATATGGTACGCGGCAGAACCGGTTTGGGAATTGCTGCGCTGACTGTAGAAGATGTACCGTCGAAGATAGCGTTCCGTCTGGCTTTGCGAAAGGAACGGATGGCCGAGCTGGCTTTCGAAGATCATCGGTTCTGGGATATCCGCAGATGGAAAATCGGTTCGGAGACAACGAAGATTAAACGCGTCTCTATCAGCAAGGCCGGTGAAGGACTCTCTTTTGAGTACAGCGTGACTGCGGACCGTACTTGGGATGATAGTATGTATTTCTACCCGATTCCACAAGCTGAGATATACAAAAACTCTAAACTGGTTCAGAATCCCGGTTGGAAGTAATAGTCTCCGGAGAGGCCTCTAAAGCAGGATAAGTACGGGATAAGAGTGGTGTTTTGTTTCATCTCATTGGAACTACAGTTCCACTTAATTGGAACAATAGTTTCTTGCCTGTGGAATAATAGTTTCTTAGTATTGAAATTACTGTTTCAATCCTAAGAAACAAAAAGGAACATTTATACCGGATTTATAATCCAAAGGATTCAGGAATTCAGTAGATATGTACGAGGTAAAAAGAGGGCCTCTTCGGATTCTTTTTTAGAAAGCAAGATAGGTATAATAAGTAAAATATAGGATAATGATATACAAACGTATTAGTTTCTTTTAGAACTCATAAGGAATAACTAAGATATACGATATGAAGATGAAACGATTATTGTTGATGCTCATGATAGGATGCGGACTGACTTTGGGTATCATAGCAGATGCAGAAGCCCAATCGGCCGCAAAGGAAGTATTGAGAATACCTAAAGCTCCTCTGTTCAGAGACCCGATTCATGACGGAGCGGCAGATCCGATGGTGATATATAATGAACAGGAGAAAGCATGGTATATGTTTTATACCAATCGCCGTGCCAATGTTTCCACGCAAGGAACAAACTGGTGTTATGGTACCAGTATCGGCGTGGCGGTCAGTACGGACAACGGGAGGAACTGGGAATATGCCGGTGCATTGGATCTGGAGTTTGAACGTGGGAAAAATACATTCTGGGCTCCCCATGTAGTGTACGATAAAGGAGTATACCATTTGTTTGTCACTTATATCAGAGGCATACACGAGTCTTGGTCGGGCATTGGCAAGATAGCCCATTATGCAAGTAAAAACCTATGGGACTGGAAACTTTGCGGACTGATTCCTCTGGCGAATAATGATGCGTTGCTGGATGCCACGGTTTATAAGAAACCTGACGGAAAGTGGGGAATGTGGTATAAAAACTCCCGTATAGGCTATACGGTAGAGGCTGTGAGCGATGACTTGTATCATTGGAAGAATGTCCCCGGCATTACTATCGGTGACGTTCCGCATGAAGCTCCGTTTGTTTTCTGTTACAAACAATATTACTGGATGCTGATTGACCAATGGAATGGCTTCGGGGTATACCGTTCTGCAGATGCGGAGAAGTGGGAAAAGCAAAGCGTCATTTTGGGTAAGAAAGGGGAGCGTAAGGATGATAATGTCCGGGCCAGTCATCCGGGAGTCGTAGTCGCCGGAGATAAAGCTTATGTATTCTACTTCACCCATCCGGGCTGGGAGAAAGAAGGTGGATGGGGTGATGAAACGGGTAAACTGGACGAGGCCGGGGTGTTGCCCTATATCTATCGCCGCTCTTCCATACAAGTAGCCGAGTTGAAGGTGAACGGGGCGGGAGTGATGACTTGTGATAGAGATACTCCTTTTGATTTCTATCTGCCCAATGCGTCAAACTAAACTAATCTGAAGCAACTATTTAAATAATAAATATGAAAACATTCTTTTTATCGATAGCTATTCTCCTGGCATGCTCAATTATGTGGGCAGGCGAACGGAACGACGGGAAATTACTTACAGAGATACTGAATAAAGGCACTGTGGAAACTTATGGACTTGAAAAGTCATCTCAGGGAAAGGCGTTGCACTGGACGGCTACGCAGAAAGGTGCGGGTGTGGTTTTTCTTTCGGGAAAGGAAACCTGGGACTTTTCTCCTTTTGTGCATCTGGTTTGCGAAGTTCAGAATCTGGCAGACCATGAGTTGTTTGTGGAGTGCCATCTGGATGGTGATTATTGGAGTACGGGAGCAGCGTACGTTCCGGCTAAAAGTACACGGAAAGTTGAAACCCTGATTTTACGCAAGGAATACTCCAAACAGCAGTTAGAACTGTTTCCCAAGATGAACGGCTTACCCGGTGGAGCCACAAGATTGTGGTGCGGTTACCGTCCTGAGTCTATTTATAAGTTCTCATTGGACTTTCCGCGCATACAGCCTGGTGACCAAGTGATAGTCAGAAACATCACGCTGGCTGTGCCTTACAAAGAATATTCGGGCAAAGAGTATGAAGCCTTGCTTCCGTTCGTAGACGAATTCGGTCAATATATTCCGGCCCGTTATCCGGGAAAGATATCCGGTGTGAACGATATCATAAAAGCGGATAAGAAAGAAGAGCTGGATATGAAGAAACATCCGGGTAATAAAAATTGGGATATGTATGGTGGTTGGGCCGACGGTCCCAAACTGACAGCTACCGGACATTTCCGCGTAGAAAAGTATCAGGGCAAATGGTGGCTGGTTGACCCGCTGGGGCATTTGTTCTGGTCTCATGGCATCACCTGTGTGGCGGGTGGTGATGAAACGAATATCAGGGGACGTGAGAAGTTTTATCGTTCTTTAAATCTTCCTGCCGATGTTGATTCCTCCCTTTTTGTCTCCGAACGGGATGGCAGGAAAGAACTTTCTTATTGGAAACTGAATATGTACCGGAAATGGGGAGCTGACTATAAGACAAAGATGATTGATAAGGCAAACCGCCGTTTGAGAAGTTGGAATATCAATACCATTGCCAACTGGTCGAATGAGGACGTTATCCGTACCCAGAAGACTCCCTACACGGCAGTAATCCATACACAGTACGGACACTTCATTCAGGATCCTTTCTCACCGGAATTCCAGAAAGGGGTTGAAAATACTTTGGCCCACTCATCCGCTGCCAAAGATGAATGGTGTATAGGATATTTTGTGGATAATGAACTTGGTTGGGGAGATAATACGTATCTGGCTACTTTGACATTACAAGGCAGATATCCTTATGCAAAAGAAGAATTTAAAAACCGGCTGGTTGAGAAATATGCGTCGTTGGCGGAACTGAACCGTACTTGGGGAAGTGACTTTGCTACCTGGGATGACTGGATGAAGAGTGACTCTTGCTATGCAGGAGCCAAAGAAGACCTGGTGGATTTCACCGCTCATGTTGCCAATGCTTATTTCCGTTGTATCAAGAATGCATTGAAGGCTAAAGCACCCGACAAATTGTATTTGGGATGTCGTTTCAACTATGGAGACTTTGCCGGCAATCCGGTGCAGCAATGGATTGTGGATATCGCCTCCAAATACTGTGATATCGTGAGTTTCAACAGATATACCTATTCAGCCTATTCCCTTCGCCCCTCCGGGAATCTTGATTTCCCGATGATAATCGGAGAGTTCCACTTTGGCGGACTGGACCGTGGACTGCTGCATGGCGGCTTGCGTTATGGGGGAAATCAGGAGAATAGGGCAGACTTGTATAAACACTATGTGCAGGATGCCGTGACCAATCCTTATCTGGTAGGAACACACTGGTTCCAGTATAATGACCAGGCTGTGACCGGACGCGGAGATGGGGAGAATTATCAGATAGGTTTTATCAATGTATATGATGCCCCCAACTGGGAATTGGTACGTGCGGCACGTTCGGTGGGAGAAACAATGTATGAGCTTCGTAGTAGATAAACCAACTAACTAATGTAAAATACCATGAATATCAAGAAATACTTTTGTGGCGGACTTGTTTTATGCCTGTTTCTGTCTTGTCAGCAAGTGGCAAGACAGGTAGATACTCCGGTTTTGTCGACAAAGCCATTTAAAATGAATGAGGTCGTCATAACTAAGGGGCCTTTTAAACACGCAGAAGAAAAGGAAGCTGCTTATTTGCTGGAACTGGAACCGGACCGTTTTCTTAGTGGTTTCCGGTCGGAAGCCGGGCTGGTTCCTAAAGCCCCTAAATATGAAGGATGGGAAAGTTTGGGAGTAGCCGGACAGACGCTGGGGCATTATATGTCAGCCTGTGCCATGTACTATGCCACTTCGGGAGACGAGCGTTTTTTGCAGAAATTGGAATACACCATTAATGAACTGGACAGTTGTCAACAGGCGAACGGTAACGGCTACCTTGCAGCGACACCGGGTGGAAAGAAAATCTTTGCGGAAGTCTCAGCCGGAAATATCTACTCGCAAGGTTTCGATCTGAATGGTGGATGGGTGCCTCTGTATGTGATGCATAAAGTGCTGGCCGGGCTGATTGACGCTTATCAGTATGCCCGGAGTGAACAGGCATTACGCATAGCTGAGAAGTTGGCTGACTGGATGTATGGCACATTCTATCCTCTTACCGAAGATCAAATGCAGAAAGTACTGGCTTGTGAATTCGGGGGGATGAATGAGGCATTGGCTAACTTATATGCATACACAAAGAATGATAAGTTCCTGCTCCTGGCACAGCGTTTTGACAATCATAAAGCCATTATGGACTCTTTGGCGATAGGAGTTGACGACTTGGAAGGAAAACATGCCAATACCCAGGTTCCTAAAATGATTGGAGCGGCACGCCTGTATGAACTGACCGGAAGTAAACGCGATTCTTCGATAGCTTCTTTTTTCTGGCATACCGTAGTGGATAACCATTCTTATGTGAATGGTGGAAACAGTGATGGCGAACACTTTGGAACTCCCCGGAAGCTGAATGAACGGTTGAGTACCTCCAATACGGAAACCTGTAATACCTATAATATGCTGAAACTGACCCGGCATTTGTTTTCCTGGCAGTCACTGCCCGAGTATAGTGCCTATTATGAGAGAGCTGTGTTCAATCACATTCTGGCTTCCCAGAATCCTGATGATGGAATGTGTACCTATTATACTCCCTTAATATCCGGAGGTAAGAAAGATTATTTGTCTCCTTTCCAGTCATTCTGCTGTTGCAGTGGTTCCGGTATGGAAAATCATGTGAAGTATGGTGACTTTATCTATTCCGAAGGAAGTGATTCCAGTCTTTTTGTGAATCTGTTCATCCCTTCCCGGCTGACCTGGACTGCCCGTGATCTGATTGTTACGCAGGATACGGATATACCTTCTTCCAATAAAACTGTTCTGACGGTAAAGACAGAAATACCACAGTCCGTCATATTCCGCTTACGCTATCCCGAATGGGCGGAATCAATGTCCCTTAAAGTCAACGGGAAATCAGTTTCGTTGAAGGCTTCCGGCAATAATTATGTTTCTATAGAGCGGGAGTGGAAAGATAACGACAAGCTGGAAATAACTTTCGGGATTAAGTTTTATACGGTTGCAATGCCCGACAATGAGAAGCGGGTGGGGCTTTTCTACGGACCTGTTTTGCTGGCAGGCGAGTTAGGACAGGAAGAGCCTGATATGGAGAAGGATATTCCCGTGTTGGTGAATAATAATAAACCGGTCAGTGAATGGCTGAAGAAAGTGTCCGATTCTCCTCTGCGCTTCGAGACAAAAGGTGTAGGAGAACCGAAAGATGTGTCATTGATTCCTTTCTATGCGATGCATCATCAGCACTATGTGGTTTATTGGGATTTGTTTACCACAGAAGAGTGGAAAGATATGCAGGAGGCTTACAAGAATGAATTGAAGCGGTTACAGGATTTGGATAAGCTGACGGTTGATTATGTCGTATTGGGTGAAATGCAGCCAGAAAGGGATCATAACCTGCGTGGAAAGGACATAGGTACCGGAATCTCACATCGCAAGAAGTGGCGGGCTGCCTGGATTGGCGGTTGGTTTGAGTTCGACATGAAAGTTTTGCCGGATGTTCCTCAGGACTTACGTGTCACTTATTGGGGGGATGAAACGGCACATCTGGAGTTTGATATCTATGTAGATGGTAAGGTTCTGGCAAGGCAACATCTTTATCGGAATAAGCCCGGTCAATTCTTTGAAGCGGTATATCCGTTACCCGAAGATTTTTGGAAAGATAAGGAGAAGATAACCATTCGTTTTAAAGGTGTACCCGGTAACTGGACAGGGGCGGTTTATAATGCACGTGTTGCGAAATGTGAGTAATTATGAGAATGAAAGGATTGAAGGAAGTTATCATAATCAGCTTGTTGCTTGTGTGGGGATGCTCTGCGGGTATGGCTCAGGAATATGATATAAACCCGCCCGGAGTGGTGATACACAATGCACCGGCAATCACCCATGAATATGTCGGCTCACCGAGTATCGTTATTATGCCGGACGGCACTTATATAGCTTCGCATGATTACTTTGGTAATAAACTGTCAGATACGTATGTCTATATATCCAAAGACCGTGGAAATACCTGGGAACGGATAGCGGAGCTGAAACAGCTGACCTGGGCTACGTTGTTTAACCGTCGCGAAGAATTATATCTGATAGGTATCAGGCCCAGGGAAACGATCGGATACGGTGACTTTGTAGTCCGTAAGTCATTGGATTACGGGCGTACATGGACAAACCCCAAAGACGAAAAGTCCGGTCTTATTCGCTGTGGCTTTTATCATTGCGCACCCGTTCCGGTGGTTCGTCATAAAGGGAAGTACTGGCGTGCGATGGAGAATATGGGACAGGCCTGGGGGTGGGGACCTTTTTCTGCGTTGATGACTTCTATTTCCTGCAAGGCTGACTTGCTGGATGCGGCACAGTGGGTTTTTAGTAATGAAATCAAGTATGATTCTTTCTGGAAAGAAGGAGCTACGGCATGGCTGGAAGGCAATGCCGTAGTCACCCCAAAAGGGGAAGTGAAGGATATTCTGCGGGTAGCTTATAACCCGGATGATTTGGCTGCGATGGTTTCGGTTTCAGCAGACGGGAGGACGATGACATTTGATCCTCAAACAGACTTTATAAGATTGCCGGGTGCTTCAAAGAAGTTCACCATTCGTTACGATAAGAAAAGCAGGAAGTACTGGACGTTATCTAACTTTGTATTACAGAAAGACCGTTCCGGGGCAGACAATGGAGGGATACGTAATACACAGGTGCTGATGTACTCAAACGACCTGAAGGAATGGTGCATTAAAGATACTTTACTGACGTGCGGACATCCGGAGCTGTATGGCTTTCAATATGTTGACTGGCAATTTGATAGAGAGGATATCATTTTCGTTTCCCGCACGGCGTGGAGGGATAAAACGGGAAATCCGCCGAGACAACATGATGCCAATTACCTGACTTTCCATCGTATTCATGATTTTCGTGCTTTGAAAAAGAAATAGGCATACCGGAACTATCTCCGGGAACAGGAAGAGTTGAATAAGAGAACGGTTGACTTCATACAGTTAGGTGAAATGGAACCGGAAAGGGAACATAAGCTGCGGGGAAAAGATACGGCTGTGGGTGAGCTTATAGGACGTAAATTCCGGTTCAGCTGGAATAATAGATATTCCCCTTGAATATACTTCGAAAAAAGACAAGGTGAATATTTCTTTTAAGTCTCATAAGGAAAAAATGATAGGAAGAATCTTTGGTATCCGAATTGTAAAAACAGAATAATTTGTCGTTAGAGTTATATCAGGCAGAATGTGATCTGTCTGATATAACTGTTTGGGTAGCATTTATTTTATTTCTAAATGACAATTAGATAAAATTGGATTAAAAATAGCGATTATTGTAATACTATCTTAGGGGGTTTGCCCTATTTTTGCACCGGATGTCGAGGGCTGTTGTCATTGCATCGAGTCATGCATACCTAAAAATAATACTATATGAAGAGAATCATTCATTTCATTCTGATCGCTTTGTTCTTAATTCCCAGCTGTGCTGTGCAGGCATCTCACCAACCTGAGTTTTCTACTGCCGGTTTCTTCGAGTTACCCAATTCCGGGCGTGAAGTGTTTTCTATGAATCCCGCCTGGCGCTTCCACAAAGGAGCGGTTGAGGGTGCTGAGGCCACGAACTTTAATGATGCGGAATGGACGGTAGTCTCCCTTCCCAATGGCATTGAATATTTGCCGACGGAAGCCAGCGGCTGCATCAACTATCAGGGAGAAGTCTGGTATCGCAAGCACTTCACCCCCGCAGATGCTTTGAAAGGGAAGAAACTGTTCCTGCACTTCGAAGCCATCATGGGAAAGAGTAAGGTATTCGTCAACGGGAAGTTACTGACCGAACATTTTGGCGGTTATCTGCCTGTAGTGGTCGATATCTCTGACGTATTGAACTGGGGAGAGGATAATGTGATAGCCGTGTGGACGGATAACAGCGATGATAAGACCTATCCCCCCGGAAAGGCGCAGGATGTGCTTGACTTTACTTATTTCGGCGGCATTTATCGTGATTGCTGGCTGATAGCACATAATCCGGTCTTTATCACTGACCCGAACTTTGAGAACGAAGTAGCAGGCGGTGGCTTGTTTGTGGCTTATGATAAGGTGTCGGATGCCTCAGCCGAAGTGTTACTGAAAGCGCATGTGCGCAATGACAGCCGTAAAGCCTTTACGGGCGTTGTAGAATATGAGTTGCAGCAACCGGATGGTACACAGGTTGCTTTCTTGAATGATAAGGTTCAGGTACGTCCGGGGAAAGCAGTTACCTCGAAAGATAAAATCACGGTGAAGACCCCGATGCTGTGGAGTCCGGAAACTCCCACCTTATATAATCTGATCGTACGCATCCGCGACCGCGAAGGCAATGTGGTGGACGGTTATCGTCGCCGTATCGGTATCCGTAGTGTAGAGTTTAAGGGCAAGGACGGTTTCTGGCTGAATGGCAAACCTTATGAAAGCCCGTTGATTGGCGCTAACCGTCATCAGGACTTTGCGGTGGTAGGCAATGCCGTAGCTAACAGTATTCATTGGCGTGATGCAAAGAAACTGCGTGATGCCGGAATGAAAGTAATCCGCAACGCCCATTGTCCGCAAGACCCGGCATTCATGGATGCATGCGACGAGCTTGGGCTGTTTGTCATTGTCAATACCCCCGGCTGGCAGTTCTGGAATGATGCTCCCGAATTTGCACAACGTGTATATAGCGATATCCGTAATCTTGTGCGGCGCGACCGCAACCATGCTTGTGTGTGGATGTGGGAACCTATCCTCAATGAAACCTGGTATCCGGAAGACTTCGCCAAGAACACCCGTGATATTGTAGACCAGGAGTATCCTTACCCATATTGTTATTCCGGTTGCGACAGCGGTGCACGTGGACGTGAGCATTTCCCGATACTCTTTACACATCCCTCTTACGATGGCAAGTCGTGGGGCGATAAGGATGCTGACCCAAAGATAACCTATTTTACCCGTGAATGGGGTGATAATGTGGATGACTGGAGTTCACATAACTCTCCCAGCCGTGTAGCCCGCAACTGGGGAGAACAGCCTATGCTTATCCAAGCGCAACATTATGCCAACCCCACTTATACATATACCTGTTACGATGCCCTTTACCGCACTCCCCGCCAACATGTGGGCGGCTGTCTGTGGCACTCGTTCGACCATCAGCGCGGTTATCATCCCGACCCGTTCTATGGCGGACTGATGGATGTGTTCCGCCAGCCCAAGTATTCTTATTATATGTTCAAGGCACAACGCTCACCCCAGAAGCAGGAACGTCTTTTTGAAACCGGCCCGATGGTTTATATTGCTCACGAGATGACACCGTTCTCCGGCAAGGATGTGACTGTTTATTCCAATTGCGATGAAGTGCGCCTCACCTTCCTGAAAGATGGAAAGACTTATACTTATAATAAACCGGTAGTTAAAGAAGGCATGCCTTCGCCGGTTATCACTTTCCCCGATGTCTACGATTTTATGACTGATAAAGCAATGTCACGTAAGAAAAAGCAGGATGAAGTATTCCTGCGGGCAGAAGGCTTGATAGACGGTAAAGTGGTTGCTACGCACGAAGTGCATCCCGCCCGTCGTCCGGAAAAAGTGCTGCTTTGGGTGGATAATGAGAATGTGAACCTGAAAGCCGATGGTTCCGATTTTGTCACTGTAGTAGCTGCCATAGCCGATAAGAACGGGAATATCAAACGTTTGAACAACTACTATGTGAAGTTTCATGTAGAAGGCGAAGGACGTATTCTGGGTGATGCCGGAATATTGGCAAATCCCGCTCCGGTGAAGTGGGGGACGGCTCCGGTGCTGATACAGTCCACTTTGAGGCCGGGTAAGATAAAAATAACGGCAAGTGTGTTGTTCGAAGGTTCGCAGATGCCTGTAAGTGCTGTATTAGAATTAGAAAGCTATTCTGCCGCCCATCCGTTGGTTTATTCGGAGAAAGATGCTGCGCTGATCACCGGTTCATCTTCTTTGCAAGCTGCCGGAACGTCTGCAAAATCGGCTGCGGAGTTGGAACAGGAACAGCTTCTGAAAGAGCAAAATGCTCAGAGGCTGAAGGAAGTGGAGCAGCAACAGGAAGACTTCGGGGAGAAGAACAAGTGAGTAAGTGACGAGCTACAAGCTACGGGCTACAAGTGGCTACGCTGTGTTGGCGGGCGAAAGATTTTTCGCCCCTACACGTATTGAGACAACGCTTGTAGGGGCGAATAATCATTCGCCCGGAATACATAGATATTTAATTTGAATATACAATTTAGTATGAAACAAACAGTTATAGCTTTAGGAACAGGCCTGCTGGCTACTGTTGCTTTGTGTGCCAATGCGGCAAACAAGAATTCCAAACCTAACATTATCTTTATCCTCTGCGATGACATGGGATACGGGGATTTAGGATGTTACGGACAGAAATACATTGAAACGCCTAACATAGACCGTATGGCAGCCGAAGGCATGCTGTTTACCCAAGCCTATGCCGGTAGTCCGGTGAGCGCCCCTTCCCGTGCTTCGCTGATGACGGGGCAACATACAGGACACACCCATGTGCGCGGAAATAAAGAGTATTGGCAGGGAGTTCCAACCGTGAAATACGGGATTAATGACGAATTTACCGTTGTCGGTCAGGAACCATACGATGAAAATCATATCATTCTTCCTGAGATAATGAAAAAGAACGGTTATACAACGGGAGTCTTCGGCAAGTGGGCAGGTGGTTATGAAGGCTCTTGTTCTACACCGGATAAGCGGGGTATCGATGAATTCTATGGTTATATATGCCAGTTCCAGGCTCATTTATACTACCCTAACTTTCTGAACAGGTACAGCACACAGGCAGGCGATACAGGCGTTATACGTATTCTGCTGGAAGATAATATCAACTACCCGATGTTTGGCGATGATTACAAGAAACGCACTCAATATTCGGCAGACCTGATTCACGGTAAGGCGCTGGAATGGCTGGACAAACAGGACGGAGAGCAGCCTTTCTATGGCTTTTTCACCTACACCTTGCCGCATGCGGAACTTGCGCAGCCGAATGATTCTATCCTGAAAAGCTACAAGAAGAAGTTTTTTAGAGATAAAACCTGGGGCGGGTATGAGAGAGGACGTTATAATGTTTCGGAGCATACCCATGCCCAGTTTGCCGGTATGATTACCCGTCTGGACTATTACGTGGGCGAAGTCTTGAAGAAGTTGAAAGAAAAGGGGCTGGACGAGAACACCATCGTCATCTTCAGTAGCGACAACGGCCCTCACGAAGAAGGAGGAGCGGACCCGGAGTTCTTCGGACGGGATGGGAAACTGCGTGGTTTGAAACGGCAGTGCCATGAAGGCGGCATCCGGATTCCTTTCATTGTGCGCTGGCCGGAACGCATCTCCGCCGGTTCGGTAAACGACCACCAGTTGGCATTTTACGACATCATGCCTACTTTCTGCGAACTGGCGGGCGACAAAGGATTCCCGAAAAAGTATATCAACAAGAAGTTAGAAGGTGACTGTTTCGATGGCATCTCTTTTGCCCCGACCTTGTTAGGCAACGCTGGTGAACAGCAGAAACATGATTTCCTCTATTGGGAATTCCATGAAACCGACCAGTTCGGCGTTCGTATGGGCGATTGGAAACTGATAGTTAAGAAAGGAAAGCCTCATCTGTACGACCTTGCAAAGGATATCCACGAAGATAACGATATAGCTGCGCAACATCCGGAAATCGTGAAACAGATGCTCGAAGTTATCCGTCGGGAGCACAGAGAAAACGATATGTTCCCGGTGACATTGCCGGAGTTCGCTTCGAATTATCCTTTACTTTCTAACATGGAAACCTTATAAACCTCAAAAGACACCTCAGGGTGAAATTAATAAAGCTGTTCGTTTAAAAAGTGAGTATTATAATGAAAAAGAAAAGGAGAAAAAGAAATGAATACAACATAGAGTCGCATTTAAAAGTTGAATTCAGCCCTACATAGAGTTTATCCTCACTTTTACCTACACGCTTACACCTGTGCTCTGTATCTCCCTATTCATCGGTGATATAGCATGGTGTAAGCAAATAAAAAACAGAGTGTAGGCAAATTTGCCTACACTACTCTTAATTAGATGTATGTTTTTGATTATCTTTTTGTTATCTTTCATATTCGTATAAAACCTTTGATTCTCTATCTTCTCATTTCCTGCTTTTTTTGATATAAAAGATACCGGATTACCTGCTTTTCATTAGATAGCACTCCGTTTCTTACCTACTTTTATCCATTCTAAATAGGGATTGTATATGTCAATCTCCTATGTTCATTGGGAAAACTCTGCATATTTATTTTGTTGATATACAATGTTTTAGTCATGTTTACATCTGTGGTGCTCGTGCTTCACGATTGTAGAGCACGAGCCTCATAACTGTGAGGCAGCTGAACTACATTTGTGGCCGTTGCAAAATGAAGCACTCTGAAATAAGCAACTGCCTATGTGAAAGCAATGATACAGCTGTGTTTACACTACATAACTGCCTTTTTACGCATGTTCCTCCTTGTATTGCGTCGGCGAACACCCCATATACTGTTTGAATACCGTACTGAAATAGCGTGATGTGGAGAACCCCGTCTGATCCGCTATCTCATTAATGTTGAGGGTGCTATGGGTAAGTAGCCAGACGGCCCGTTCCACCCGGAGCTTGGTTATGTAATCGTTGGCTCCCATACCTGTCACCACCTTTAGTTTATTATAGAGAGAAGCGCGGCTGATTCCCAGCTCCGTACACAGGAAAGGCACCCCCATCTGTGGATTGTCCAGATTCTCGGTGATTGACTTATTCAACCGTTTCAGGAACTTCTCGTCCGCCGGGCTGAACGTACTTTCCTGTGGCTGAGGCAATGGTCCCGCTTCTGCATAGCGCGTCCGCATCCGCTCACGGTTCTTCAGTTGGCTTTGAATGATGGTGTGAAGTATGCTGACCTCAAAAGGCTTCGTCAGATAAGCATCGGCTCCGTTCTTGTAGCCGAAAATCTGGCTTTCCTCATCATTGCGGGCGGTCAGCAGAATAATAGGGATATGGCTGATTTCCAGGTCTTCCTTGATGTGCTTGCACAACTCATACCCATTCATGCGGGGCATTTGTATGTCGCTGACAACTATATCCGGATATGATTCCCGACAAATGCGCAGCGCTTCTTCACCGTCATAAGCCACCCATATCTTCTTGAATTTGCCTTTCAGGGCTTCGGATAAATAGTCAGTCAAATCCTTATTGTCATCTACTATGAGCAGCGTATTGTTCATGGTTTCCTCTTTTACGGCTGTTTCTTCCGGAACACTTTCCACTTCCTGGGTAGGAGCTAACAACTCATTCAGATAAGGTTGGGGTTGCAGGGTTACTTTTCCGGGCTGCACGTTGCGGGGCAACTCAAACCAGAAGGTTGCTCCGGGGGCGGTTTCGTGGTCATAAGCACCGATGCTCCCGCCATGCTGTTCGGCCAGAATCTTGGAATAAGAAAGACCGATACCTGTGCCCGGACGGCTGTTGTTGCCTTGATAGAATCGGATAAAGAGATTGTTTATGTCTATGTCCTTTAAGCCCGGACCTTGGTCTGAGATGGAAATGCGGACACGGGTCTGGTCTTCCGATAAACTTGCAGATACCTCAATCAGACTGTTTTCATCACTGTATTTCAATGCGTTGATTAGTAAGTTGGTTAAGATGGTGCTGCATTTCTCTTTGTCGAAACAGAGGGTATCCACATCTTTATCCGGGGTATAGGATATGGAAATGCCTTTCATGTTGGCTTCCGGCCTGAAGTCGGCTATGAGTTGCTCAATCCATGAATTTAATTCTACGCTTTCGATATTCAGCGAACTTTGTCCCACTTCCATTTTCCGTACATTCAGCACCATGTCCAATAGTTTCTTCATGCGCCCCGATTGCCTGCTGATGCTTTGTATTACCGGATACTTTTCATCTTCAGGCGACAATGTTCCCAATAGTTGTTTCAGTGGTGCATGTATCAGGGTCAGCGGCGTACGCAGTTCGTGATTGATATTAATGAGGAAACGTACTTTTTCTTCATATACCTGCTGCTCATGCTCTTTCATCGCCCACTTCAGCTTGTTCTCTTTGCGGCGCAGCAGGGAGAAGAAAGCCAGTATAATACCTATGCAGGCTACTACAATACAGCAAATTGTGAACCAGACGGACTTGTACCACGGTGGAAGCACTACTAATTCCAGTATCCGGTAATCTTCCGTCCACCCGCCGCTACGGGTGCTGCACGAGGCTAACACCTGATAGGTCTTTGCCGGTAGCCCGTTGAACGTCAGTTCCGGTTGATAAGAGTATATGATTTGCCCATCCATGCCGCGCAAGGTGTACCGGTACATGGGCTTGCGGAAAATATCTCTGTCATGGGCAATGATTTTGATAGAGATAGGTTTGCTGTGTTCCTGTACGGTTAGGCTGCGTCCGTTTTTTATAAAGGCATTCATTCGTTCTCCGCCCACAGCCACGTCGGCCAACTCAAGAACGGGCGGAACTGTATCTTCGTCCGGCAGTTGTTTGTCAATGCAAAGCAAACCGTTGACCCCTCCCATATAAATGTCCCCTTCTGCGGATAGCAGCCGTGGTTTCTCCAGATACTCGTTTTGGATAACGCCGTCCGATTCTCCGTATAGGATAAACTCTCCTTCACGGATGAGGTGGGCAAACAGTTTTCCGTCCGTCCCTATCCATACACGTCCCCGTCTGTCACAAATCAGTGAGTTGATTTCATTAATCAGCTTATTGGGGATGTTGACATGTTCGTGCTTTTCTGCGGAATACCGGCTGAGTCCATAATTGCTTCCTATCCAGAAAATGCCGTTTTCATCAACTGAAACAGTATTGAATATCGTGTCTCCGGTGCAATGATACAGGGTCTCTAATCGGTTGGTCCGGGAGTCTATCTGATAGATGCATTTGATGTCGTGCAAATAGGAGATGGGACCATTCTGGCATATTGGTAAGACAGTACCAATGATTGCCGGAGTATGTTTATCTAAGGAGATAGGGGTGAATTCTTTCTTTTCTATGTGATAGCTATAAGGTATTTCAGAGAGTAGCAGCACTGTTTCCTGAGAGTTCCGGAAGATATTTACGGCCTTTCCGCGTTGGCACAAGAGGGCGTTGATGCTGTCGTTCACGATAATCAATGGGCGGTACTCTTCGGTTTGTTTATCAAAGAAGAATAATCCTTTACTGAACAAAGAGACCAGCAGGTGCCTTTTGTCCACTTCCGTAATGGAAGAGATTTTGTCTCCCCAGGTAGACTTTGTATGGTAGAATCTATTGCCGTCGGGGTAGAAACGGTTGATTCCACCGCCGTCTGTTCCTATCCATATATCCTTTTCTTCGCCTTGATAGATGCTTAACACTGCTTTTTCGCTCAGTCCGTATTCTGTGCCGGGCAGCGCATCCGAATATATCTTCATTCCCACTTCCCTGATATTTATCAGTCCGCCGCGTACACTGCCTGCCCACATGTTGTTGTTTGAGTCGGAATATAAGCAGAGGATGGAGTTGACCGGCAGGGAATAAGGATTACCGGGTGCGTGGGCTATGGTGGATATCTCATCATTCTCCGGATTCAGGATATAAATGCCTGAACCATCTGTTCCAATCCATATCTGTCCGTTGTTCTCAGCCAGGGAAAGCACTACATTGGTTTGCAGGAGGGAGTTCCCGGTGTGATAGGAATGCAAAAGTTTACCTTGGCGGTCATAACATTTCACTCCCTGATGATAGGGGGCGAGCCATATATGTCCGTCTTTGTCTATCAGGCTGGTTATGATTTCATTACTTTCAAAAGGAACAGGGTGAGTCCGTCCCGTAGGTATGTCGACGAGCAGTGCATGGCTCCAACGGCTGGTGCACAGCAGAGTCCGGTCGTCCCATTTTTGCAGATTGGTGATGTTGTAATGGCTGTTGGGAGTTAGCGGACATAGGAATCTGATTTTGTGATTGGCATAATCATATTTATATAGCCTTCCATTGCCTCCGAATATTACTCCGTCCGTCCAGGGACAAATGGAAGACACCACTACCGGGTTCTGGTCTTCATCGCGCGCCTGCAGGAAAGTGTCTTCCTGATAGTTATAGTGGAAGAGTCCTTTCGGCGTGATGGCCCAGATGGTATGTTCTTCGTCTTCAATGATATGGGTGATATTTCCCAATAAGTATTTTCTTAGCTCGTAACCGTCAAAACGCCCTATACCGGACTTGGTTCCGATCCATACATATCCTTTGTCGTGGCTTACTACCAGGCAACGAACAGAAGAGGACAGACCGTCCTGGGTACTAATCTGCTGGAAAGCATATTGTTTATTACCTGTAACTTTACCCGGTAGGAATAATAGCAGGCACAATATGAATGTGGTTAACATGTTTTTCTTCATGGTGCTATACAAAGATTGGAACAAAAGTAGTCTTTTGTTTCGAGCCACACAAAACAAAAAACAGGTATTTCATGATGATGGTTCCTGTTTTTATCTGTTTGGGCTGTAAAAAGTCAATTTTAATTGGAGCAGAACACGCGCGAGATATACTATTTGGAGCGCATCCTTTTCGGCGTTGCCAAGGCCATCACGGAGCATATCGAACTGGGAGAGCTTTACTCGCAAGTGAAGAAGGTGTACTCCATCAGCATTCTTTATTTCGACATCGGCAAGGGCAACGATTACTTGTACCACGGTCAGGACAGGAAGGCAGACAGGAAGAAAAAAATAGAGAACGCCCGAACAATGAAATCTTTGAATATCTCCTCCGAGGTCATCCACCAGGTGACGGGTCTGCCTATCAAAGACATAGAAGAATTATAAAAATAACAAGATACTATTCATTTTTCGTCTCGCATTGCTTTTCAAAGTAAAGGGTAAAGCAATATGTGACTTTACCCTTTACTATATATAATAGGAAGATATATACTGAATATGCTCCCTTATAATAGTTCAATTTCTTTTATTGATAATCCTGTACATTGGGAGATTGTTTTAAAAGGGATTCCTTGCTGTTTTAAATTGGAAGCTATGAGATGACATTCTTCCGCTTTTCCTTCCGCTTTTCCTTTTTCCATTCCTTCCGCCATACCTCTGCGTATCGCACTATTATACAGTGTTTTCTCTACACTGATAATATCCCAGAACTTTTCATATCCTGCCAACTGTGCATCCGTAAACGCAGACACTTCCAGGGCATCAACCGCTTTTTTCACTTCGGGATTCGCCATCAATTCTTCCGGCACTTCGCGGGTATGTTCGTTGATTTCAGTCAGGTAACGCAACCAGAGCACCTGCATCTTCTTCTCAGAGAACGTATGCGGAGTAAATTTGGGCAGTTCCACAAAAATCAGTTGAAGACCTTCAATCACTTTATCCGTATTCTCCACATGAATCATCTGATAATGGTGGTAATACCCTTCCAGTTCCGGTTCAAAGACCTCATTGACCAGATTCAGTGAATACACAGGTTGCAACAACTCATACTCTTCGCCGATGTTTATCTGGCGCACGTATGCCTTGGAAGCGTTGAACAATACGCGCTGTCTGAACTCGGGCGACCAGATCATTTGCATTTCCACCAGGAATTGTCGCCCTTGCTTGTCCTTGCAACGGACGTCGACGATGCTGTTCTTACGCAAGGGGTTCTCGGGAACCATCTCCGAAGGGAGATATTCAATCTCGGTGATTTCCTGATTGGCTGCCAAAGGAAGCAGGGCGTTCAGAAGGCTCATTACCAGGTCGGGGTGTTCGCCAAAGACCCGTTTGAAGGTCAAGTCGGCTCTGGGATTTAAGTATTTCATAATTAATGTTGTTTAGTGAATAATTTTAAAAGGCGCTCCTAGACTCGCCAAAAAACGGAGTCTTATAGGAACTATACAGAAACACAAACAAAGGTAAGCATTATTTCCGTTACAGGCACACCGGATAACGTCTTTTGTTTCATTTCTGATCAGAAATGAATCTTCCTCCAACAAATAGCCAGGGAAATATCCCCTGACCGCATTGCTTTTCAAAGTAAAAGCAATATCTTTGTTTTATTCTAAAAAAGAAAGGGAGTAATCATGGGAAGTCAATTGGAAGACAGATATATACGTTTTGACTGGGCCATTAAGTGCCTTTTGCGCCAAAAAGCAAACTTTGGCGTGCTTGAAGGTTTCCTGACTGTATTCCTGAAGGAAAAAATCACCATCCTTGAGATACTCGAAAGTGAAAACAATTTGCAGACCGCCGACGATAAGTTCTACCGGGCAGATATCAAGGCCTGCAACAGTAAGAATGAGATTATTATCATCGAGGTACAGAATATGCGCAAACTTTATTATCTGGAGCGCATTCTTTATGGAGTGGCGAAAGTCACCACCGAGTATGCCTCGCTTGGAGAGGCGTATTATCATGTGAAGAAGGCATATTCTATCAGCATCCTGTATTTCGATATCGGCAGCGGCAGCGACTACCTCTATTACGGACAAAATAATTTTATAGGCGTACATACCGGAGATCAGTTGCAAATCAATGTCAAGGAGAAGAATGCTATCGTGACACGCATGCCTGCTGATATTTCTCCGGAATACGTTCTCATCCGTGTCAATGAGTTCAACCGGGTGGCCGTCACACCTCTGGAGGAATGGATGAATTATCTGAAGAGAGGGGTAATACGTCCGGACACCAAGGCACCCGGCTTGGAAGAAGCGCGTGAGAAATTGAGATACTACTCCATGACACCTCAAGAACGCTTGGCTTATGACAGGCATCTAGACTCGGTAATGATTCAGAATGATGTAATTGAATCAGCTAAACTGGAGGGGAGATTGAAAGGAATTGCAGAAGGAAGATTGGAAAGAATTGAGAAAAAACGTCTCTCTAATGCCCGAAAGATGAAAGAGATAGGATTGGATTATACGATGATTGCCGATGTTACCGGCTTAACTTCTGAAGACATTGCCAATTTGTAAAGATAGAAAAGTATAGCAGAGCATAGTAAAGGGTAAAGCAATTAAAACTTTACCCTTTATCCGTAACTTTATCTGGCAGGAATAATAACAGGCACAATATAAATGTGGTTAACACGTTTTTCTTCATGCTTCTACTCCATTTTTATCTATTTTAGCTCCAAATTTGTCTATGGGCTTTCCGGGAATGGGTCTATGGCTAAAATTGGACTTGGAAATAGTGATTATTGCACCGATGCTTTCCCCGCTCGCTTTACATTTGCATCGAAATCACTGTTAACAAATGTCTTTAATTTAAATTTAATTCTATGAGACAGAAACTATTTAATGTATTTCTTGTATGCCTGTTCTGCTTGACGGTACCTGCCGTTGCTTTTGCACAGCAAGCAATTAAAGTAACAGGTAAAGTAATTGACAGCACTAATGAAGGTGTACCCGGTGTCAATGTGTCTGTAAAAGGAGGATCTTTAGGTACTATCACTGATATTGATGGTAACTATAAGATTGATGTTCCTAACTCTAAATCCGTATTGGTCTTTTCTTTTATTGGCTATGCGAAACAGGAAATTCCTGTGGGAAACAAGACGGTAATCAATGTGACGATGAAGGATGATACGCAATTGCTGGATGAGGTGGTTGTAGTAGCTTACGGTACATCACGTAAAGGTGATCTGACCGGTGCCATTACTTCCGTGCGTCCGGATGAAAATGAAGCTTCAAAAGCTATTTCTATTGATAACTTGCTGCAAGGTAAAGTCGCCGGCCTTAGTATGAGTGTTTCGTCATCTACTCCGGGTGCTGCCAATTCTATTACCATTCGCGGTGCTAACTCATTGCGCGGAGATAATCAGCCGTTGTACGTTATTGATAATGTACCTCAAGCATCTACCGGTGAATTTGCGCAATCTGCTATGGGAGGTGGTGACTTCCAGATAGCTCAGGATCCGTTGAGCTCATTGAATCCGTCCGATATTGAGGATATCACTGTATTGAAAGATGCTTCGGCAACTGCTATTTATGGTTCCCGTGGTGCAAATGGGGTTATTCTTATTACGACTAAGAAAGGTAAAGAAGGTAAAGCCAGAATAAATGTCAGTGCTAACTTTACTATTGCTGATGCTGCTAATCTTCATAAGATGATGGACTTGCGTTCTTATGGTATGTATAAGAATTCTCAAGTGGAAGAAGCTTCCCGTTTATTCTATTTTGTTGGCGATGAAATACGTTATGTTACGAATGACAAAGTAGCCGGTTATGATCCCAATGATCCTACCACATATTCTTTGCCGGACTACGTGAATTGGCAAAAGGAACTTTACCGTTCCGCTTTTTCACAGAACTATTCAGCGTCTGTAAGCGGAGGTGCCAATGGAATGCGTTATTACTTCTCGGCAGGTTTTAAGAATATAGAAGGTATTGCCCGCAATACAGGTATTAAGCAAGGGGACTTCCGTGGTAATATCAATGTCGATTTATCTAAGACTGTTACTTTAGCAGTTAACTTGAGTGGTTCTTTGAAGGAAAACAATATGATGGGTGGCGGTGATACCAAAGGTGGTCCTACCGGTTCGGCTGCTCGTACGGCTATTGATACTCAGCCTTTCCGCAAACCGTCTGATGACCCGACATTGCAAGATGCTGAAAATACGGATGTTGATAGCTGGGTGACAGATTATACCGACTTGGCTCATGACAAAACTTTCAGAGGATCTCTTGATTTAGGTTGGAAGATTACTAAGTTCTTGAGATATAATTTACGTACGGGCGGTAATATTATGATAAATGACCGTGGTCGTTGGTATGGCCTGGCTCTATTTAAAGGTCGAAATGAGCAAGGTGTTTTAGCTTTGACGGATTGGAACAGAAGCAACTATAACGTTGAAAACGTATTTAATCTGAATACTAATTTAGGCAAAATCGCTAAATTAGATGCTACTCTTGGTATTACTTATGATGTTTATAAAGATTTGACCAAGAATATTTATGCTACGAATTTCACAAACTTCGATTTTGGAGTGGATGGCCTTCACATGGCGGGACAAAAAGATTATAAACAGCCTATACAAAAAGACTATCAATTACTTTCTTATTTGGGACGCGTGAATTTGAGCTTTTATGATAAATATCTGGTAACTGCATCATTACGTGTTGACGGCTCAAGTAAATTCCAAAAAGGAAAGCGCTTTGCTTACTTCCCGTCTGCATCCATTGCATGGCGTATGGAACAAGAAGAGTTCATGAAAGACATTAACTGGTTAAGCCAGCTTAAACTGCGCGTCAGCTATGGTGAAACGGGTAGCCAGAGTATTGCTCCTTATTCTACATTCTCAGACTATGCACGTGTAATGGATTATGCCACTGCTAACGGTGAAAAAGAGTTGGCAGCCGTAGTTTCAAAATTGCAGAATGACGGATTGAAATGGGAACGCACTTCTTCATGGAATGCCGGTTTTGACTTTGGGGTATTGAAGCAACGCATCACTGGATCGTTCGAATATTATAAAAAGAAAACTTCCGACTTATTGATTAATCGTGATTTGCCATTGTCAAGCGGATTTACTTCGGTGACGATGAATCAGGGATCATTGACCAATGAAGGTGTTGAATTCTCTTTGGATGCTACGATTATTGATAATAAGGAGTTCCAATGGAGTTTGGGAGGAAATATCGGTTATAATAAGACTAAGATTACAGAATTGGGACTCCCTGAAAGTGTCTTCAGCGATAATGTTAAAGGACGTGGATATTTAGGTAATACATTGGGTAGCCATTTTGGTGTGGCTAATATCTTCCTTGAAGGTAAAGCTCCGGGACTTTTCTATGGTTATCAGACAGATGGAATTGTACAGGAATCAGATTTGACGGATGGCTCTTATAAGATAACCAAGGATATCAATGGCGGAGTTCCTCAAGCCGGTGATATTAAATTTATAGACCAGAATGGAGATGGAGAAATCAACGAAGCAGATAAGATGATTCTCGGTGATCCTAATCGCCCGATGACTTACGGTTTCCAGACAAAATTGACCTATAAGGGTTTATCTCTGTCCGCAGCTTTTACAGGTGTATCCGGTTATGATGTACTGAATACGAATGTTAGATATGAGCAGACTCCGAGCCGGCAAACAAGTAATTTATATCAGAAGGTTTATAATGGAATGTGGACTGCTGAGAATCCTACTAATCTTTATCCGCGTTCTACTTACAAAATGCCTGATGTCGTAATGGATCGTTATATTGAAGATGCAAGCTACTTGCGTTGTTCCGATATAACATTGAATTATGTTTTGCCTAATAAATGGATGAAAAAGATAGGTTTCCGTACTACCAGCATATTTGCATCAGTAAAGAATGCCTTTGTGATAACAGATTATAGCGGCTACGATCCGGAGGTGAATAGTTTTGCTTTTGATGGTTTGCGCCCGGGTATTGACATGAGTTCGTTCCCGAACATGCGTTCGTTTATTTTTGGTATCAATGTTAATTTCTAAAAGGTAAAGTCGATGATTATGAAAACATTAAAATATATAACTTTAGTCCTGGGAATCTCTTTGTTTTCTTCTTGCTTGGATGAAGAACCAAAATACTCAATGGACAATGGTGTACAGTTTAGCAATGAATCTAATGCGAAAATGGCATTAGATGGATGCTATGGTTATATGACTACTCATAGTGTGTATGGTCATTTCTATACGGAACTTACAATCGGAGCGTCCGGTTTCGCATGGTTCACGACAAATGGCAGTTATCAGGATGATTATGTGTCTTTAAGAGCGCGTCTTTCGGACGACTTGAATCAGGGAGTTTGGGAAGGGCTTTATAAAGTAGTGAATGAAACGAATACTTTTATAGCAAATGTGGCAGATAGCCCATTGGATAATAGTGTGAAGGTTATAATGACCGGACAGGCGAAGTTCTTGCGTGCATTAGCATATTATAATCTAGCTACTATCTGGGGAGATGTTCCTTATAAAATAGCAGCATCAGCTATTGGAGCGGTTGAACTGCCGCGTACACCTAAGGCACAGATTTTTGCACAGTGTGAGTCGGACTGGACAGATGCTTTCAATACATTGCCGGAAACAGTGACTGATGGATATGGTTCTAAGTGGGCTGCCAAAGCATTTTTGGGTAAACTTTATCACACAATGGCTTGCCAGGGAGATGAAACGGCTTGGCAGAAAGCCAAAGAATGTTTTGATGCTGTGTATGGTAAATTCGCTCTTGAAAGTAAATTCCAAAACCTGTTTGTCGATAATGTGAATAACAGCAAGGAATCTATATTCCAGTTGAACTACACAACTACTTCCGACTATAACAAGAGTCGTTTACATTGGGTTTTCTCTGCCAGGGATTGCGGTGTGGGAGTAGCGTGGGCGCGTACTACTATTACTAAGTCATTCTATGACAAGTTCCGTGGAACATATCCGGGCGATCCCCGTATAGACGGAACCTTCTTTAGTAAGTGGCGCAAATATCAGAACGGAGCGCCTAAAGCGCAAATGTTCAAAGAAAGATTGACTGCGAACGACAGTTCTTATTGTTATCCATATTTTGTGTATGCTTCAGGTGAGCAGTTGGAGTTGAATAACGGTACAGGAAAAAAACAGGCTGTCCAGATGGAAGACTGCATTCCTTATGATAAAGTTTCAGACCCGACAAATCCAAGTTATGATGAATTAAGTTCCGGGGACATTCCTAATGGAAAGCGCGTTCTTGATAACTTTGCTAATAAATCGAAGCTGAATGCTTACCAGACTCACTGGCCTATTATTAAGAAGTACTTTGACCAGGCTCAGGTTGGACAAAATGCCCATAAAAATATAATAGTCTATCGCTATGCTGAGATGTTGCTGGATATGGCCGATGTGTATAATGAATTGGGAAATACAGACAAGGCTATTTCGCTGGCAAATGAAGTTTTGAAACGTGCGCGTCAGTCTGTTGCAGGTGCAACACAACCGGCTGACTGGAAAAGTGGATTAAGTAAAGATGCGCTTCGTGAGAAGATTTATTTTGAACGTTTGTTTGAGACGTGCGGTGAACCGGGACAATACCAGCGTGCACGTATTTGGGGAACTCGCTATGACCTGTTTAAACATCTGCTTGAGGTGAACAATAATCATAGCATTACTCAAAAAGTATATGAACTTGGTGAAGGTAAAGTGAATTTTTCAGAGCGTCGTTTCGGCGATAATGGTGCTCTGACAGAAAGTTTCCTGAAGAAGAATCTATTGTTACCTATTTGCCAGAAAGAGTTGAATACGAATTCTGCCATAAAACCTACTGACAATAACTTCGGTTATTAATAGCTGCATTTGATACTAACTTTCAATAGGCTGATATAAGCTGATATTCCGGAAGCAGACAGCACATTTTTGTCTGTTCTGCTTCCGGCTTTGTCTTTCTGTTTTTAATCGGGTAAATAAACTACTTAAGATTTCCGACCATGAAAAACCTACAATCAGGATTGCTCTATTCCCTCACCGGTGCCGCCGCTGTGGCATCCTTAGCCTCATGTTCTTCTCAAAAGAAAGCTGAAGAGCAGAAGCAATATAACATAGTATACATCATGACGGATGACCACACAGCCCAGATGATGAGCTGCTATGACCACCGTTATATGGAAACCCCGAACCTCGACAGGATTGCTGCCGATGGAGTACGCTTCACCAACAGTTTTGTTGCCAACTCGCTGAGCGGACCCAGCCGTGCCTGCATGATTACCGGCAAGCACAGTTGTGCCAATAAATTCTATGACAACACCACTTGCGTATTCGACGCTTCACAACAGACCTTCCCTAAACTATTGCAACAAGCCGGTTATGAAACAGCCCTCATCGGCAAATGGCATCTCGAAAGTTTGCCTACCGGTTTCAACTATTGGGAGATTGTGCCCGGACAAGGTGATTACTATAACCCGGACTTTATCACCCAGAATAATGATACGATACAGAAACACGGCTATGTGACGAACCTCATTACCGATGACGCCATCGACTGGATGGAGAACCAACGGGATAAGGACAAACCGTTCTGTATCCTGATTCACCACAAGGCCATTCACCGTAACTGGCTGGCAGATACCTGTAATCTGGCTCTGTATGAAGACAAGACTTTTCCCCTGCCGGATAACTTCTTTGATGATTATGAAGGGCGTCCCGCCGCTGCGGAACAGGAGATGAGCATTGCGAAAGATATGGATATGATTTACGACCTCAAGATGCTGCGCCCGGACAAAGAAACCCGGTTGAAATCTCTTTATGAGAAATACATCGGTCGCATGGATGAAGGACAACGTGCCGCATGGGACAAATTCTACGGGCCTATCATTGATGATTTTTATAAGAAGAATCCGCAAGGCAAGGAACTCGCCAACTGGAAGTTCCAACGTTACATACGCGACTATATGAAAACCGTGAAGTCTCTGGACGACAATGTGGGGCGTGTGCTGGATTATCTGAAAGAAAAAGGACTGGATGATAATACGCTCGTGGTTTATACTTCTGATCAAGGCTTCTATATGGGCGAGCACGGCTGGTTCGACAAGCGCTTCATGTACGAAGAGTCCATGCGTACCCCGTTGATTATGCGTCTGCCGAAAGACTTCCGGGCTAAAGGGGATATCAATGAAATGGTGCAGAACATTGACTACGCACCGACCTTCCTTGAACTTGCCGGAGTGGAAGTGCCGGAAGATATCCAAGGCATTTCCTTGGTACCGTTGCTGAAAGGCGAGAAACCGTCTGACTGGCGGAAAGCTTTGTACTATCATTTCTATGAATATCCTGCCGAGCACATGGTGAAACGTCATTACGGAGTACGCACCGACCGTTACAAGCTGATCCATTTCTATAATGATATTGATGAATGGGAACTGTACGACCTGCAGGCCGATCCCACGGAGATGCGTAACATCTACGGACAACCGGGGACGGAAGAAATCATCAAAGACCTGAAAGCGCAACTAACCGCATTGCAGGAACAATACAACGACCCTGTACGCTTTTCGCCCGAGAGAGACAAAGAGTGATTTTAACCCCTGATTCACATTCTAATAATAAAAGACCTTATGAGATATAGAACTATTCACACACTGGTATGCTTCCTGCTTCTGATGGCGGCGAACATACAGGCTGATAACTTGACACAACCCGTTTCCTTAGTTCCCTGCCCGGTCAGTATAGTGCCGGGCACGGGTAACTTTCATTTCTCTGAAAAAACAACCTTTGCTGTGGAGAACGAGGAACAAGCTATAGAAGTACGCCGCTTTACCGCACTTCTCACCCGTGCGGCAGGATTTACTCCTCGCATAAAGGTGGGAAACAAGAAAGGAGATGTCTGTCTGACGACGGATGCCGGTTTGAAGGAAGAAGCCTATAAACTGGAAATTACAGCTAAAAGAATAAACATTCATGCTGCCGATGTACAAGGCTTCTTCTATGCTTTGCAGAGTATCCGCCAACTGCTGCCTGCCGCCATCGAAGGCGGACAAGTAGTGACAGGCATCGACTGGACTGTTCCGGCTGTTACTATCACCGACCAGCCCCGTTTCGGCTATCGCGGGTTGTTGGTGGACGTGGCACGGTTCTTCTCCCCTAAGGAGAACCTGCTGCGTATCATCGACTGCATGGCGATGCTGAAACTGAATACACTGCATTTCCATCTGACGGATGATAATGGCTGGCGCATCGAAATCAAGAAATACCCGTTGCTTACGGAGATAGGTTCCCGCCGCGTAGACCGTCCGGGCAAGAATTTCTCGGAACGCCGCAATCCCCGCCAGGGTGAACCTACGGTAGAAAAGGGATATTATACACAGGATGATATCCGCGAGATAGTGGCTTATGCCGGGGAACGCCATATCGAAGTAATTCCTGAAATAGAAATGCCGGCGCACAGTAATGCCGCACTGGCTGCCTATCCGCTATTGGCGTGTCCGGTGGTGAATAAATATATCGGTGTGTTGCCCGGTTTGGGGGGAGAGAATGCCGATGTCATCTACTGTGCCGGAAACGACAGTGTGTTCACTTTCCTGCAAGATGTGCTGGACGAAGTTCTCGAACTTTTCCCTTCAAAGTATATCCACCTGGGTGGAGATGAGGCTCGGAAGACGCATTGGGAAGCATGCCCGTTGTGTCAGGCGCGGATGAAACAGGAGAAACTGGAGAATGAAGAAGAACTGCAAGGTTACTTTATGGGGCGTATGGCTCGCTATGTACAGAGCAAAGGCCGTGAGGTGATAGGCTGGGATGAGCTGACGAATGCTACTATCCCGGAAGGTTTTATCATTCAGGGATGGCAGGGTTACGGACAGGCTGCGATGAAAGCTGCCGAACTGGGACATCGCTTTATCATGACGCCCGCAAGGATTATGTATCTCATCCGCTATCAGGGGCCACAATGGTTTGAACCGGTGACGTACTTTGGAAACAATACGTTGAAGGATGTATACGACTACGAACCGATACAAAAAGACTGGACAAAGCAAACCGCATCCTTATTAATGGGAGTGCAGGCTTGTATGTGGACGGAGTTTTGCAATACTCCTGCCGATGTGGATTATTTGTTGTTCCCCCGTTTGTCTGCATTGGCCGAGGTAGCTTGGACAAGGCCGGAACGCAAAAATTGGAAGTCTTATCTGGCGGCTATGGACCGCTTCAACGAACATCTGGCTGCGAAGGGCATTGTTTACGCCCGTTCCATGTACAACATCCAGCAGACGGTGACACCTAATAATGGTCGTCTGGAAGTGAAGTTGGATTGTATCCGTCCGGATGTAGAAGTGCGTTACACGATGGATGGTAGTCTGCCTACGGCACAGTCCGCCCTCTATACCCGGCCATTAATGCTCACGGGTACGAAAACTATAAAAGCCGCCACTTTCTCCGCAGGCAAGCAAATGGGACAAACGCTGGAACTGCCTGTTGTGTGGAATCCGGCAACGGCAAAAGTGATAAAGAGCACCGGTGCCGACAACATCGGCCGACTGGTGAACGGTGTGCGTGGAAGTCTGAAATATACCGACTCTGAATGGTGCTCATGGATGAAGAACGATACCGTTTCCTTCACTCTCGACCTGAAGAAGCCTGAAACCGTGAACCGACTGACATTGGGCTCCATCACTAATTACGGCATGGCGGCGCATAAACCAGCAAAGATAGAAGTGCTGATTTCGGCGGATAATAAAGACTACCGCAAGGTCTCCGGGAAGTCGTTTACGAAGGAGGAAATCTTCCGCGAAGGTACTTTCCGCGAGGATATTCCGTTTAAGATAGGAGAGAAGGCACGCTACATCCGCGTCGTGGCATACGGGGCAGGTGATTGTCCTTTCACCCATGTACGTCCGGGACAGGAAGCCCGCATCTATTTCGACGAAGTCATAGTGGAATAAAGACCGTTGACGCATTACTAATAGAAATGAGTCTAATAAAGCAGTAGTATCTTAATAGAAAAGCAGATATGATAAAGAATATACTTTTGAGTTTGATAGCCATATGTTCCTTTTCTGTTGCCATGATGGCGCAGCCGGAGTGGCAGAGCCAGTATGCCATTGGAAAGAATAAATTGGCACCACATGCCTATGTGTGGCCCTACGAAACGGCAGATGCCCTGCGCAGCGGCAACTACGAACAGTCACCTTACTATATGAGCCTGAATGGTACATGGAAATTCCATTGGGTGAAGAACCCCGACCTCCGCCCGAAGGATTTCTATAAACCTTCTTTCTATACCGGTGGATGGGCGGACATCAATGTCCCCGGCAACTGGGAACGTCAGGGATACGGCACGGCTATCTACGTGAACGAAACCTACGAATTCGACGACCCCCTGTTCAACTTCCGCAAGAACCCGCCGCTGGTTCCTTACGAAGAGAATGAAGTAGGCTCCTACCGCCGCACCTTCACCCTGCCCGCCGACTGGCGCGACCGCCGCATCGTGATTTGCTGCGAAGGTGTGATTTCTTTTTATTATATCTGGGTGAACGGTCATCAGCTGGGCTACAAACAGGGTTCAAAGACCCCTGCCGAATGGGATATCACCGACTATGTCAAAGAAGGCGAGAATACCGTGGCGCTCGAAGTGTATCGTTGGAGCGCCGGTGCCTATCTGGAATGTCAGGACATGTGGCGTCTGAGTGGTATTGAGCGCGATGTCTATCTTTACAGCACTCCCCGCCAGTTCATCTCCGATTATAAAGTGACTTCTTCCCTGGATAAACAGACGTACAAAGAAGGGCTTTTCGCTCTCGAAGCCACTGTTGAAGGGGCGTCGAATGGTGTGTCTGTCATGGAATATACGCTGGAAGACCCTTCCGGAAAAACAATATTGAAAAAAGAAATGCCGGTAAAGAGCCGTGGCTTGAGTAATTTTATTACTTTTGACGAACAGGCTCTGCCGGACGTGAAACGTTGGAGCGCGGAACATCCCAACCTTTACTCGCTGACACTGGCCTTAAAGAATGACGCCGGACAAGTGACACACCTGACAGGGTGCAACGTCGGTTTCCGTACTTCTGAAATTAAGGACGGACGCTTCTGTATCAACGGGGTGCCCGTGTTGGTGAAAGGCGCCAACCGTCACGAACACTCCCAGTTGGGACGTACGGTCAGTAAAGAATTGATGGAAGAAGACATCCGTCTGATGAAACAACATAACCTGAATACAGTGCGCAATTCGCATTATCCGACCCATCCGTATTGGTATCAGCTTTGCGACCGCTACGGACTTTATGTGATAGATGAAGCAAACATCGAATCGCACGGTATGGGATATGGTGCTGCATCGCTGGCTAAAGATAGTACCTGGCTGCCTGCCCACATGGATCGCACTCAGCGCATGTACGAGCGCAGCAAGAATCATCCCGCCATCGTCATCTGGTCCCTCGGCAACGAAGCGGGCAACGGCGTCAACTTCGAACGGACGTATGATTATATGAAATCTATCGAAACCACCCGCCCCATCCAGTACGAGCGTGCCGAACAGAACTATAACACCGACATCTACTGTCGAATGTACCGCAGCGTGGAAGAACTTCTTGCCTATGCCCGCCAGACAGAACCGAAAGTCTACCGCCCCTTTATCATGACTGAATATCTGCACGCTATGGGTAATAGTTGTGGCGGACTGCGTGAATATATGAATGTATTCGAAACGGAACCTATCGTGCAGGGCGGTTGCATCTGGGACTGGGTGGACCAGTCGTTCCGCGAAATAGATGCCGATGGGCGCTGGTACTGGACTTACGGCGGCGACTACGGACCCAAAAACATCCCCAGCTTCGGTAACTTCTGCTGCAATGGCTTGGTGAATGCTGTTCGTGAACCACATCCGCATTTGCTTGAAGTGAAGAAGGCTTATCAATATATCAAAGCGAAACTGGTAGATAGTAAGAAACTAACCTTGAGTATCAAGAACTGGTACGACTTCACCAACCTCAACGCTTACACACTGCACTGGCAGGTGGTTGGCGATAATGGCCGGGTGATTGCCGACGGTACACGTCAGGTAGAGGCTGCTCCACATGCTACGGTGGAAGTGACATTGGGTGCCGTGCGCCTGCCTTCTGATGTCCGCGAAGCTTGGCTCAATCTGCGCTGGACACCTGTTGAGGCTGCCCCTTCCTCCGCCGACGCCCTCGTCTCCTCTCTTCTCGGTTCCGGCCATGAAGTGGCCTACGACCAGTTCCCCCTTACCGGAAACCGGAACTACCGCGCTGCTGAGGCAAAACTCTCCGGTAAAGTGGAGATGGATATTGACCCGGAAACGGGAGCGTTACGCTCCTATATATATAAAGGTGAAGAAATGCTGGCTTCTCCCGTGATGTTGAGTCTCTACCGCCCTGCTACGGATAATGACAATCGTGAAAAAGTGGGTGGTGCCAAGGCCTGGAAGAAAGCCGGACTGGATAAACTGACGCAACGCGCCCTTTCGGTCAAGACTTCCGCCCGTGGCGGACACAGTGAAGTGGAATTGCTGAATGCCCGTAATGAGCGTCTCGGCACTGCCACCTTCATCTATACGTTGAAGAAGGATGGAACGCTGGATGTGCAGACGCATTTCGTTCCCGATACGGCTGTTGTCACCTCGTTGGCACGTGTGGGGCTTGCTTTTGAAATGCCCGATGCTTATAGCCAGGTTACTTACTTGGGACGCGGGGAACATGAAACGTATATTGACCGTAATGAGTCCGGCCGTATCGGTATTTATCATACGGATGTAGAACGAATGTTCCACTATTATGTCCGTCCGCAAGCTACGGGGAATCGTACGGATGTCCGTTGGATGCAACTTGCTGATGAAGCGGGCGAGGGGGTGGCTTTCCGTTCCGACGTTCCGTTCCAGTTCAGTGTCATTCCTTTCACGGATGAATGTCTGGATGTAGCGACACATATTAATCAGTTGCGACGCGAAGGAGTTGTGACCGTGCATTTGGATGCTGCGCAGGCAGGCGTGGGGACGGCAACTTGCGGTCCCGGTGTACAGCCTCAGTATCGGGTGCCTGTGCAGGAATATACGTTCCGGTTTGCAATCCGCCCATTGAAGTAATACCAAAATAATAATAACGACTATGAAACAGTTTGCACTACCCTTTTTATTCGCTCTTGCGTCCCTCACCGGATTGCAGGCGCAGGAGACTTTTTATGAAAAGCACGTCGCTTTCCCCGCCAATGCCACTGTCGAAGAGAAACTCGACATGGCCTCTCGCCTGGTTCCCACTCCCCAGCAGTTGGAGTGGCAGCAAATGGAACTGACCGCTTTCCTGCACTTCGGTGTGAATACTTTCACCAGTCGTGAGTGGGGCGACGGCACAGAAGACCCGAACGTTTTCAATCCTACGGAACTGGATTGCGAACAATGGGTGCGCACCCTCAAGGAAGCCGGTTTCAAAATGGCTATTATCACGGCGAAGCATCACGACGGTTTCTGTCTCTGGCCCACAAAAACTACCCGCCATTCCGTAGCCTCTTCTTCCTGGAAGAACGGAAAAGGTGATGTGGTTCGTGAATTGCGTGATGCCTGCAAGAAGTATGGCATTAAGTTCGGAGTTTATCTCTCTCCGTGGGATCGCAATGCTTCTTGTTATGGTGATTCTCCTGCCTACAACCGGTTCTTCATTGAACAACTCACCGAGTTACTGACCAATTATGGTGAAGTTCACGAAGTCTGGTTTGATGGCGCTAATGGTGAAGGTCCCAATGGAAAGAAACAAATCTACGACTGGGATGCCATACTGAAAACTATCCGTCGCCTGCAACCTAAAGCAGTCACAGCCATTATGGGTGATGATGTTCGCTGGGTAGGCAATGAAAGAGGTATCGGTCGTGAAACCGAGTGGAGTGCTACGGCGCTGACTCCGGGTATCTATCCCCGTTCCGGTGAACAGAACAAGAAACTGGGTATCTACGGAAAGGCAAAGGACTTGGGCGGACGTGATATCGTGGGGCGTGCTACCGAACTTTTCTGGTATCCTTCTGAGGTAGACGTTTCTATCCGTCCGGGATGGTTCTACCATGCCGATCAGGATAATCAGGTGAAATCTTTGAGCCATCTGGCGGATATCTACTTCAAATCAGTCGGCTATAATTCTGTTCTTTTATTGAATATCCCTCCCGACCTTCGCGGTCGGATCAGTGACAGCGATGTGCAGCGTTTGAGAGAGCTTTCAGGTTATTTGAAAAAGACTTTTGCCCGCAATTATGTGCTGAAAGGAGATGAAGCCTGGCATGGAATTTCCAGTACAGTCCGCCAGTATGATGTGCAGAAAGATGCATTGGTAAATGCTTTTATGATTCAGGAGGATATATCCAAGGGGCAACGTATCGAGAGTTTCCTCGTCGAAGCCTACAAAGACGGTTCCTGGATTCATCTTGCCGAGGGCACTACGGTAGGTTATAAGCGTCTTGTCCGCTTCTCCGACACGCGCCCGGAACGCATTCGCGTTACGATTCGCTCTGCACGTGGCATGGCTAATGTTTCTGCTGTAGGTCTGTTCTATGCCGAACCTCTTGCTGATAAGGGGGCGGAAGTGCAACTCAGTGATGTTCCTGTTGCTGAATGGAAGGTGGCTGGTGGCGATGCGGATTCACATCGTGCTATCGATGGAGACCGGAAAACAGTTTGGCGTGCTTCCACTCTTACGCCATTGGTAGTCGATATGGGACATGAAGTGAGTGTGAATGGTTTCAGTTATGCTCCCTCTCTGGAAGAAGATTTAACGGGAACTATCTATAAGTATGCTTTCTACGTCAGTCTTGATGGTCAGTCATGGACTAAATGTGAAGCAAGCGGTGAGTTCAGCAATATCATGCACAATCCCGTGCCTTACTTTGTGCGGTTCGGCAAGACGTATCCCGCCCGTTACTTCAAGCTGGAACCCTTGTCGGAGATTAATAATAAAGATGCCGTAACCGTTGGTGAAGTAGGTATTCTGACAAAGTAGTACTATGAAATATTCTATTGTATCTATAGTTGTTGCGGCATTGTTTTTTGGAAAGTTTAATTCTTATCCTGATGGCGGACAAGCGGAGAAGAAATTACCGAAAGATGATGAAACTTTAATTTATGATCATCCGGGGGATGCGTTGCTTCTAAAAGAAGGGGATATGCATCCTAAAATGAAAGGATGGTCTTTTTATACAGCACATGAGTTTAATGATAAAGATACGAAAAAGGGACTGCCGCTTGGCTTTATTGAGCATAGAGGTTTGCACATGTCACGAACGGCAAAGGTCGATAACCGGAAATGTTCAAAAGTAGAGGATGGAGTTTTGCGCATCTGGAGTGTAGAGGAGAAAGACTCGATAGACAATCGTTTCGGTAAGAAAGTGAAGTATTCCCACGGTTGCTATCGCACCTCACTTCCCGGCAGTAAGGAGTTCTGGTGTAACTTTACTGAAAATATGCGTATTGAGATACGTTTCAAACGTACCCCTTATGTAGGCTTCAATGATGCCCTCTGGTTTATGGGAAACAATAACCGTCCCTGGCCGAAGAATGGTGAGATTGATCTTTTGGAGAATCCCAAGAAGACATTGAATGATTGTGCTCATTTCACGCTTCATTCCGAAAATCACTATGCCGGTGTCGTAGGCGGTGGTGGCAGCGTCACTTCCTCCATCAACCTTGCCGATATGTCTCAATGGAATATCTATTGGCTGGAATGGTATCCCGACCGCATTGTAGGAGGTGTCAACGGACAGACCTATTTTGAACATCACAAAGGTGCTGATGGTAATACCGACTGGCCTTGGAGTGATCCGCTGGGCTTCTTCCTGATTTTCAGTACGGGTATCTCTACGAACCCGAATGCCTGGCCTGGTGCTATCATTCCTTCCGAATGGAGAAAAGATGCCAAACCTGCCATGTACATCGATTGGATACGCGTTTATACGAATCGAGATTATAAAGGTGAAAATCCTCCTGCTCCGAAATATTATTAGTCAAATATCTACCCGCACCGTACCCGAGCCGTACTTGCTCCGTACCAAGTCCGTAGTTTCTCCGTACAGAGGTACTTCTGACCGAAGAATGTACGGAGCAAGTACGGCCCAGATACGGTCTGCCCATATTCTCTCTAACACAACTAAAAATTTATACTATATATTGGTTTTGCAGATTTTTTTTCTTTTCTCTTAAACAAAATCCTTCAGTTCTTGTTGTAACTTCTGTCGGGTGAAGAAGATGCGGCTTTTCACTGTTCCGAGTGGTAATCCCAGCTTCTCTGCAATCTCGCGGTATTTGAAACCGGATACGTGCATGGAGAATGGAATCTTATATTCACGGGGCAATGCATTTACTATGCGGTGCATCTCTTTTAAGTCGTATGCGCTTTCCGTGCATTCAAAGCCGGACTCCTGCGGTAAGTTGAGATGATAGAGATTATCTGTCTGATCTACGAAAGTCTGGTCGCGGACCACCTTGCGGTAGTTGTTTATAAAGATATTGCGCATGATGGTATACATCCATCCTTTAAAATTAGTATCAGGTGCATATTTATCTTCGTTATCTAACGCCTTTAAAGAGGTTTCCTGGAGTAGGTCATTTGCTTCTTCGTGGTCGGAGGTTAATTTGTATGCAAAGCGTAATAAATCATCTTGTACTCCGAGCAATTCTTTCTGGAATGTAATACTGTTGTTCATAATCATTTCTCCTTTTCAATAGTTATTCTTTTGTTTTGCCTTTTGACTTTGCAATTTTACGAAAGTTACCTTACTCCGATAGACGGATTTCAGGTAATATTTGGGGGGGAAACTATCAATTGATAGTTTTTAGGTGGTATTTTGATAGTTTTCGGGTGGTCGGAAAGTGCTCATGCAAGGAGTCTCTGACCTCTTCATGAACACTTTTTCATATCTGAACGTTATCGGTTTAGGTTATATGGGGTGATAACTGTTTTTTATCCTGCAACACAGGTTATCTGAAGTCTTTCAGTTCCTGTTGCAACTTTTGGCGTGTAAAGAATATGCGGCTCTTTACTGTACCTAAGGGTAATCCCAGTTTTTCTGCGATCTCGCGGTATTTGAAACCGGATACATGCATAGAGAATGGAATCTTATATTCGCGTGGCAATGCATTTACGACACGGTGCATCTCTTTCAAGTCGTAAGCGCTTTCGGTGCTTTGGAATCCGGACTCCTGTGGCAGATTGAGGTGATAAAGATTATCAGTCTGATCTACGAAGGTTTGGTCGCGAACCAGCTTCCGATAGTTGTTTATAAAGATATTGCGCATGATGGTGTACATCCATCCTTTGAAGTTAGTGTCGGGCATGTATTTATCTTCATTATCTAATGCCTTTAAAGAGGTTTCCTGGAGTAAGTCGTTAGCTTCTTCACGGTCGGAGGTCAGTTTATATGCAAAACGTAATAAATCGTCTTGTACTCCGAGCAAATCCTTTTGAAATGTAATACTGTTCATATCGTTCTCCTTTTTTATTATAATTATTCGTTTGTTTGACTTTTGATGTTGCAATTTTACGAAAGTTCCCTAACTCTGACGGACGCATTTTGAGCAATCTTTAGGGCAAAAACTATCAATTGATAGTTTTTGGGTGCCTTTTGTTTGTTTTTGGGTGCAGTTTTCACCAATTTTATTGCGTATAATTAAAAAGATGAGTTAATTTTGCGCAATCATTTCATCTTAAAAAGAATGGCTGACGACTCTTTATTTTTGATTGATATTGATAAAGTGCTCCGGGAAAAGGCTCCGAAGTACTATAAGTATATCCCCAAATTCGTGGTCTCTTATCTGAAAAGAATCGTTCATCAGGAAGAACTGAATGTTTTCCTGCGCGAATCGAAGGATAAGGTAGGTGTGGACTTCTTAAAAGCCTGCCTGGAATTTCTGGATGCTAATATTGTGGTGAAGGGAGAAGAGAATCTGCCGACTGAAGGACTGTACACCTTTGTCTCCAATCATCCGTTGGGAGGTCAGGACGGTGTGGCTTTGGGATATGTGCTGGGTAGTTTCTATAAAGGTAAGGTGAAGTATATGGTGAATGACCTGCTGATGAATCTGCAAGGATTAGCTCCTCTTTGTATACCTATTAATAAGACCGGAAAACAGGCAAAAGATTTTCCGAGAATGGTGGAAGCGGGCTTTGCATCGAATGATCAGTTGATTATGTTCCCTGCCGGATTGTGCTCCCGGCGTCAGAATGGAGTGATCCGTGATCTGGACTGGAAGAAGACCTTTATCGTAAAGAGTGTGCAGGCACAACGCGACGTTGTCCCCATTCATTTTGAAGGCCGGAATTCGAACTTTTTTTATAATTTGGCTAACGTCTGCAAATTTTTGGGCATCAAAATTAACATAGCTATGCTCTACCTTGCCGATGAGATGCTGAAGAACCGTCATAAAACGTTTACTGTTACCATCGGGAAACCTATTTCCTGGCAGACTTTTGATAAATCAAAAACTCCTGCCGAGTGGGCGGCTTATGTGAAAGACATTGTATATAAGTTATAAGGTGGTAAAGTGACAAGGTGATAAAGTGAATTAAAGAACTACTAACATAAAAATATGGAAGAGATTATTGAACCTATTAGTAAGGAACTTCTGAAAGCGGAACTGACCGAAGAGAAGCGTCTGCGTATGACGAATAAGAGCCATAATCAGATTTATATCATTACAGCTCAGGATTCTCCGAATATTATGAAAGAAATCGGGCGTTTACGCGAGATTGCTTTCCGTGCGGCAGGTGGAGGTACAGGACAACCGCTGGATATCGATGAATACGATATCATGGATAATCCCTACAAACAGCTGATTGTCTGGAACCCTGAAGCAGAAGAAATATTAGGTGGTTATCGTTATATCCTTGGTACGGACGTTCGGTTCGATGAACAGGGGGCCCCTATTCTGGCTACAGCCCACATGTTCAATTTTTCTGAAAAGTTCCTGAAGGAGTATCTTCCCACTACAATTGAGTTAGGACGTTCGTTTGTTACGGTAGAGTATCAGTCTACCCGTGCCGGTAGCAAAGGCTTGTTTGCGCTGGATAACTTATGGGATGGTTTGGGTGCGTTAACGGTAGTTATGCCGAATGTGAAGTATTTTTTCGGTAAAGTGACTATGTATCCGAGCTATCATCGTCAGGGACGCGACATGATTCTTTATTTCTTGAAGAAGCACTTTGAGGATAAAGATAATCTGATTACTCCGATGAAACCGCTTGAAATGGAAGCTAAAGAGGCTGATTTGGCTGCTTTGTTTTGTAAGAAGACATTTAAGGAGGACTATAAGATACTGAATTGCGAGATACGTAAGTTAGGCTACAATATTCCGCCGTTGGTAAATGCTTATATGAGTTTGAGTCCGACGATGCGTATGTTCGGTACTGCCATTAACTATGGTTTCGGCGATGTGGAAGAAACGGGAATTCTGATTGCTGTGGATGAGATTCTGGCAGAAAAGCGTATCCGCCATATCCAGTCGTTTATCGAGAATGAGCCGGAGGCTTGCAAACTTACCTCCGGGGCTAATAAAGTGTTCTTTCCGAGTAGATGATAATTGTGCCTGAAGCACAACTTATACTGCCGGCAAACTGTTTCCGTTGATCTTTCTATAGAGATCGAGTGCATAGACGTCTGTCATGCCGGAGATATAATCCAATACCGCCTGTATTCTTTCGTAGAGTACGGGCGCTTTTATATTGTATTGGCCGGATACCCGGTTGATGAGCAACTGCGAATAAGCTTTTTCCGGTGAGCAGACGGCATCGATCATCAGATCGAGCAAAGTACTGATGATACGGAAACCGGCAAGCTCGATGTCCAGTACATCCCGTGAGCGATAGATTTTCTTTAACGAAATATCTGCACTGTGCTTATAGGCACCGGCTGGCAATTCGGAAATATGCTTGATGAGGCTTCCTTCAAATTCCCCCTCCAATATATTTTCCTCATTATTCAGAAAAGCCTGGGTACATTCCTGAATCAGCAGTCCTATGACGCAGGAACGCAGATAGGCAATCTGCTCATTGACATCGCTGACAAGCTTCAGCGTTTTGAGCATATGCGTTTTACGCTCTTCGGGAAAATAGGAAAGAAGTAAATCTTGTGTTTCCTGTGTAGTAAGTATCTTCAGTTTGTGTGCGTCTTCAATATCCATCATCTGGTAGCAGATGTCGTCCGCCGCCTCTACCAGATAGACCAACGGATGACGGGCATATTTCAGCGGAGCGTCATTCAGCTTTTTCATACCCAGTTCTTCGGCTATCCGGCGGAAACTATCTTCCTCTGTGGTGAAGAAGCCGAACTTCGATTTCTTACCCGCTAAACTCGATGAAAAGGGGTATTTTACGATGCTGGCCAGGGTGGAATAGGTTAATACGAAGCCTCCTTTGCGTCTTCCCTCAAACTGGTGGGTAAGTAATCTGAAAGCATTGGCATTTCCTTCGAAGTGTGTCAGGTCCTCCCATTGCTCTGCGGGCAGTTGTCCTTTCAGAGTCATGCCTTTTCCTTCGGAGAAGAAAGTGGAGATGGCACGCTCACCGGAGTGGCCGAAGGGAGGATTTCCCAAGTCGTGTGCCAGGCAGGCTGCCGATACGATAGAACCTATTTCGGGTAAATACGAATCTTTCAATTCGGGCTGACGGGTAAGAATGGCTTTAGCGACATCATTTCCCAACGAGCGGCCTACGCAGGAAACTTCCAGGCTATGCGTCAGACGGTTGTGTACGAAGATACTACCCGGCAAGGGAAAAACTTGTGTTTTGTTCTGCAAGCGGCGGAAGGGGGCGGAGAAGACGAGACGGTCATAATCCCGCTGAAATTCCGAACGGTTTTCGTGACGCTCCTGGTGAAACTCTTCCAGCCCGAAACGTTTGGCAGATATGAGGGTATTCCAATTCATGGCGATAATTACGAATTATGAATTACAAATTATAAATGGCAAAAGATAGGGGGACATTTGCCCTTTGTTATTATTTAACTGCAAATGTATCACTATTTTGCTTTAAAAGCTGTATTTTCGCCCAATTAAAAAAAGAAGAACTGCTATTAAATACTGAATAGCGGCAGTTCGTAATTTATAATTCGTAATTTGTAATTATTGTCATGAACGTACAAATCATTAATAAATCGAAACATCCGCTTCCGGCTTATGCCACCGAATTGTCCGCAGGAATGGACATCCGTGCTAATCTTTCAGAACCTGTTTCTTTAGCTCCAATGCAGCGTTGCCTGGTGCCTACAGGATTATATATTGCCCTGCCACCGGGGTTTGAGGCACAAGTGCGCCCTCGCAGCGGTCTTGCTATCAAGAAAGGTATCACGGTACTGAACTCTCCGGGAACGATTGATGCCGATTATCGTGGAGAGGTTTGTATTATCCTTGTAAATCTTTCGTCGGAGACTTTCGTGATAGAAGACGGAGAACGCATTGCGCAGATGGTAATAGCACGCCACGAACAAGCTACATGGCAGGAAGTGGAAGTGCTGGATGATACGGAGCGTGGTGCAGGCGGCTTCGGCCATACAGGAAAGAGTTGAGGAGTTAAAAATCAAAGAATTAAAAACTAAAAGGGGCTGAGTTCTACTAACTGACTGAATGAAAATGAAATTTAAAATAGCATCTCTTTTCGTATTGTGCGCGATACTTATATCGTGTGGTACTTCCCGTCAGGGAGGAAAAAAACAGCGGAAAGGAACCAAGGCGCAGGTTGTGCTTACGCCCGAGCAACAGCGTAAATACGATTACTTCTTCCTGGAAGCTTCCCGCTTGAAGATGAAAGACGATTATAGTGCCGCCTTTGACTTATTGCAGCATTGTCTGACCATTAATCCGAATGCTTCATCGGCTTTGTACGAGATTTCGCAGTATTACATGTACCTTAAACAAGTTCCGCAGGGACAGGCAGCATTGGAAAAGGCTGTGGAAAATGATCCGGATAATTACTGGTATAGCCAGGGATTGGCCAGCTTGTATCAGCAACAGAATGAGATGCAGAAAGCTACGAATCTGCTGGAAAGCATGGCAACCCGTTTCTCGGATAGGATGGACCCTCTGTACAGTTTGCTGGATATATACAACCGTCTGGAAGAGTACGATAACGTGATTACCACCTTGAACCGTTTGGAAGAAAAGATGGGAAAGAACGAGCAACTCAGTATGGAGAAATTCCGTATCTATTTGCAGAAGAAGGATAATCAGAGTGCTTTTCGTGAGATAGAGAGTCTGGTGGAAGAGTATCCGATGGATATGCGATATCAGGTGATACTGGGCGATGTTTATATGCAGAACGACAAGAAGGATGAAGCCTATAACATATACAAGAAAGTGCTTGCCACCGAACCGGATAATGCCATGGCGATGTATTCATTGGCTTCTTATTACGAACAAACCGGACAGAAAGAACTCTACGAGCAACAACTGGATACCCTTTTACTAAATAAGAAAGTGCCCTCTGATACAAAGTTGAACGTGATGCGTCAGTTTGTGGTTGAAAATGAACGAGCAGGTAGAGACAGTACCCGTGTAATCAACCTTTTCGACCGTATTATGGAGCAAGACCAGGATGATGCGCAGATGCCGATGCTTTATGCCCAATATCTCCTTGCCAAGAAAATGAATAAAGAGACCATGCCCGTACTGGAACGAGTGCTGGATATTGATCCGACGAATACGGCTGCCCGCATGACACTTCTCGGTGAAGCAGTACAGAAAGGAGATTATAAAGAAGTAATCCGTCTTTGTGAGGCCGGTATCGAGTCTAATCCCGATATGTTGGAGTTTTATTTCTATCTTTCCATAGCTTATAACCAGGCTGACCGCACTGATGACGCACTTGCCATTTGCAAGAAAGGATTGGAAAACATCCCGGAAAAGAGTGATAAAGAATTCGTTTCTAACTTTTATGCCATCATGGGTGATTTCTATCACACAAAGAAAATGAATACGGAAGCCTATGCGGCTTACGACTCTGCATTGGTTTATAATTCGGCAAATCTGGGAGCATTGAATAATTATGCCTATTACCTCTCGCTGGAACGTCGTGACCTGGACAAAGCGGAGGAAATGAGTTATAAAACGGTGAAATCCGAACCGAAGAACTCCACTTATTTGGATACCTACGCCTGGATTCTGTTTGAGAAAGGCAATTATGCCGAAGCCCGCCTCTACATAGACGATGCAATAAAGAATGATAAAGACCAAAGTGATACCATTCTTGAACATGGGGGTGATATCTATTATATGACCGGTGATGTGGATGGTGCTTTGAAGTATTGGAAGCAAGCTCAGGAAATGGGCAGTGAGTCCAAGACATTGAAAAAGAAGATCGAGAAAAAGAAATATATACCCGAATGAGAACGTTACACAGCAAATACAGAACGGTAGGCAGTATTCGTATGCTGCCTCTCTTGCTTCTCCTGACCCTGGTAGTAGGTCTTTCCGGTTGTAAGACTTCCCGGAAAGTGACTTCTTCATTGGGAGAACCGCGCTTTTTATCTTCTAAAGTACAGTTGACCATTCCTAACAAGGGAGGCACGATTACAGTGAACGGTACCATGAAGCTTGTAAGCGGTGAGCGTATGCAGCTTTCCCTTCTGATGCCTATCCTCCGCAGTGAAGTGGCACGATTGGAGATTACTCCTGACGATGTGTTGGTAGTGGATCGCATGGGAAAACGTTATGTACAGGCTACCCGTAAGGAATTGAAAGACGTTTTGCCCAAGAAGGCCGACTTTGCCCATTTGGAGAAGATGCTTTTTGAGGCAGCCAAACCCGGTGGCAAAGCTTCTTTGACAGGTAAGGAGCTTGGTATTCCTTCTTTGGAGAAAGGAAAAATCGTTCTTACCGACTTCTCGGACAAAGAGATATCACTGACTCCGACTCAGGTGTCTTCCAGATATACTAAGGTTGAATGGACTGAACTTTTAGAGATGCTGGCCAAGTTATGAGACAGTTTCTTTGTATTTTCATAGGTTGTTTCTGTCTGGCTCTGCCACTTTGCGCCCAATCCAACAAGATGATTAAGGAGTTGGAAAGTAAACGGGGTGCTTTGCAAAAGCAGATAGCTGAGTCGGAAACACTTCTGAACACTACAAAGAAAGATGTCGGTAGCCAGTTGAACGGACTTGCCGCCCTTACCGGGCAGATTGAAGAACGGAAACGGTATATCCTCGCCATCAATAATGATATGGAGACTATAGATCGTGAACTCTCCAAACTGGAGCGCCAGTTAGTCCGCCTTGAAAATGACCTGAAGGATAAGAAGAAAAAATATGAGTCTTCTGTTCAGTATCTATATAAGAATCGTTCCGTTCAGGACAAACTTCTGTTTATCCTTTCCGCCAAGACATTGTCACAAACTTATCGCCGCTTGCGCTATGTGCGTGAATATGCCGACTATCAGCGCTTGCAAGGTGAAGAGATCCTGAAGAAACAAGAGCAGGTCAATCAAAAGAAGACTGAACTTCAACAAGTAAAGAAAGCTAAAGCCGGCTTGCTGAAAGAGCGTGAAGTGGAAAAAGAGAAGTTGGAAGACCAGGAAAAGGAGAAGAAAAGCTTGATTGCCAACTTACAGAAGAAACAGCGTGGTCTGCAAAACGAACTGAACAAGAAACGCAAGGAAGCCAATCAACTGAATGCCCGTATCGACCGCCTGATAGCCGAAGAAATAGAGAAAGCCCGTAAACGTGCTGCGGAAGAGGCGCGTAAAGAAGCAGCTGCCCGCAAAAAGGCTGCTGCAAAAGAAACGAAACCGGCTGCAACTTCTTCTTCCGAAGCGGCCATCGCCAAGAAAGCGGCACCTCTCGAAACCTATACAATGGATAAGGCAGACCGGGAATTGTCCGGTAGCTTTGCAAGCAACCGTGGTAAATTGCCAATACCTATTACCGGGCCGTATATCATTACCAGCCGCTACGGTCAGTATTCCGTAGAGGGGCTTCGCAATGTGAAACTGGATAATAAAGGGATAGACATTCAAGGTAAGCCCGGTGCACAGGCACGTGCTATCTTTGATGGAAAGGTAGCTGCCGTATTCCAACTGAACGGACTTTTCAATATTCTTATCCGCCATGGAAATTACATTTCCGTTTATTGTAACCTGGCTTCTGCTTCAGTGAAGACGGGGGATACCGTTACTACCCGGCAAGCCCTCGGACAAGTATTCTCGGATGGTGCGGACAATGGACGCACGGTGCTGCACTTCCAGTTAAGGAAGGAGAAGGAGAAACTGAATCCGGAGCCGTGGCTGAATCGATGATTTGTCAGTTCCCCTTAAAGGGAACGGCAGTTTCTCTTAAAGGGAATGACAGTTTCTCTTAAAGGGAATGACAGTTTCTCTTAATGGGAACGAGCGTTTCCTGCAGTCGGAAACTCACGTTTCTAAGTATGGAAATGCTTTCGCATCACTTGATGAATTGAATGTAAATACTATCTATTGATAATCAGTAAACTAATAGGATTTATTAGCAAGGATAATTCGTGTTTGTAAAAATAGTACTGATTAAAATTATTTCAGTCCTTTCCAATGTCTCGCGAACCATACTAAATCCTTTACCGTCTCTTGAATATTCCACCACAGTACTTTCAGCCTTGGAGGTCTGTGCATCGGCAAGTATATCCTCCACACACCACTTTCCAGATCGAGAATGAAATACACTTTCCCGCGGCACATCACATAAAGAAAATCACCTTTCACAAAGGCACTGTACACGGAATCAAGCGGTAATTTACATTCGCATTTTTCTTCCGGAAAGTCTTTACAGGGAGGTTCCAGCTTGATGCTGGCATAGTCGGAATCGAGCGTAAAACCATATTTTATACTTAATGGGTAGAGCACTTCCCATATCTCGTGTTTCCTCTGTTCTATCATGCAGTGGATGGCCTCTGTTATCATTTCATCCTTCGGGGTATTCATGTCTTCTTCGGGTTTTAAATATTTAAAATTGCCCTCATCCCCTTTATGCAAAAAGAAGTCGGACGTATAGTTCATATTTATGTAACGAAAGGCACTGGTATACCCACAGAACTCATAAACATGCTTGCACGCCCGACCCTTTTTGGTCTGCGTGAAACATCTTTATTGAAGTTCTGTTTTTTGACTTAAATAAAATTACCAGTTTTTTCGTTATCAAAAATAGCTTCAACATGCCGCATTTCTCTTCGGCTAATGCAAAGATAAATGAATTGTAGGGAATAACCAAAAGGAAGGATGCTTTTTATGGAATATCCTACACCCACTATTTCAGAGAAAATGCTCTTCCCGTTCTTTCAGATCTCCTCGAACTTCCTGTTCATCGGCATTCCGGCTGAAATATGCCTGAAACAACTATAATCCTGGAAGTTTCAGCTGGAATGCCGATGAACAGGGAATTCGGGAAAAAACTGAAAGGCTGCAGGAAGAAAAGAACACTTGATGTATTGAGTATAATTATAACAAGCAATGTCATGATGCAAAACTAGCAATATTCCGTATTACGACATTGCTTGTTTTGCATCATGACATTGCTTGTTTGAGGCACGCCCGATTCAAACGGAATATATAAGAGGTATGTGAAAAGCAAGTAATATATGTGTACGAATATCCTTTTTCGTACAAGGAACTTTATCGCTGATTATCAATGCGCTACAAAGTGTCAGTTTCTTGTCGACAAGAAATTAGGAGTTTGTTGACAAGAAGTTAACTTCCTGTCGACAAACTCTTAACTTCCTGTGAAAGGAGAAATAGCAGATTTTTCGGTTTTCTTACACTGTGTGATTGGCAGGACGAATATATCGTCACCGTTGCAGTTATAGCAGGCTACATTTTCATGTTATGCGAGAAAAGTGTGTATGTGATGTGGATAAGTAACGGATCATTCTAAACTTCCGGCCTATATGTTCAATCATCCGTATTTAGAAAGACTGAACGCTTTTCTTTTATCCTGTTCTTTGGGCGTCTATATGCCGGTGGCATTGATATATAGACTGTACATCCGGAATGGTTTGTCTGCCTGTATTTAGCATCTTGTCGCATCTATATGGACTATTTGTCGCCTGTCATTTCTCTTTTCTATCTAATAAATAATGTTTATGGCTTAACTTTGCTCGCTATAATTTTAAACATAAAAAGAAAATGAAGATGAAAAGAATTTTTGGGCTGTCTTTATGCCTGCTTACTGTGTTTTTATTGGGAGCTTGTTCTTCGGATGATACTCCGGTTGCTAATGTTCCGCAACTTTCCGGAAACATTACGTTTGATCGTACGCGAGTAGGAGTAGGCCAGCCTGTGAAGATGAGTTTTGCTTTGCCGGCGTAGACTATTCCTCGTTGCGCATTTATCAGGCAAAGCTTTTCAAGTTTCTTTGCCTCCATTGTATTTAGTAAACTGAGAGCACTGTCTGGTGTGGCAATATGTACTTTCAAAACGTGTTTGAGAGTGTATATTGAATCAGAAGTAGCGTCAGCTTTTGCTTCAGCTGTTATGCATATAAATAGTATGCTGATACTCAGTAAACATGAAAGGGCATATCTCATTTTGTGTGATAATTGAATAGTTGATTTGTTTGGAGTCAGACATGGATAACTGCCCCGTCCAACAATTTCAGATACAGTTCTATTGCCTCTTCTATCTCCTGAATGAAAATGAACTCATCTGCCGTATGGGAACGGCTGCTCTTTCCCGGTCCCATTTTCAAAGAAGGGAATGACATCAGAGCCTGGTCGGAAAGGGTAGGGGAGCCGAAAGGTACGCGTCCCATGGCAACGGCACGTTGCACTATCGGGTGCTGCTCTTCCACATGAGAAGAACTTAAACGGAACGAACGTGCTTTGGCCTCGCAGGTGATGTGTTTTTGTATTTCTGCAAATAGTTCCTGATTGCTGTAACACTCGTTGCTGCGGATATCTACCACAAAGGTACAGCGGTCTGGGATTACATTGTGTTGCGTGCCTGCATTGATCTGCGTTACACTCATCTTTACAGGACCTAATAGTGGAGATACTTTTTCAAAATGATGGTCGCGGAACCAGGCGATATCTTCCAATACTTTATATATGGCATTGTCTCCTTCATTTCGTGCGGCATGTCCGGCTTTCCCGTAAGCGGTCACGTCCAGTACCATTAATCCCTTTTCCGCAATGGCAGGTTGCATTTCGGTAGGTTCACCTACAATAGCAAAATGGATCGGAGGAAGTTCAGGCAATACGCATTCGATGCCCCCTTTCCCGGAAACTTCTTCTTCGCAGGAAGCGAGATAGATGAGATTATACTTCTGTGTGGTACGGCAAAGATGCAGAAAGACTTGCAACAGACTGACGACACTTGCTCCGGCATCATTACTACCTAATCCATATAATTTCCCGTTACTTTCCATGGTAGGTGTAAACGGATCTTTCCGCCAGCCGTTCACAGCTTTCACGGTATCAATGTGTGAGTTCAGCAACAAGGTAGGCTTATTTAAGTCGAACATCGGACTAAGACACCATACGTTATTGCCTTTTCGTCCGGTTGCCATGCCTTGCAACTCTATATAATTCTGTAGATAATCAGCTGCTTTTTCTTCATCGCGGCTAAGAGAAGGGATAGCAATCAGAGACTTAAGAACTCCGGTTGCTTCAGAAACCATTGTGGGTATATCGTAAGTCATATCTCAATCAGTTAAATTATTGGGATGCAAACTTACGGATAAATACTGAAATATGCTTAATCGGCAGGATAAAAATGCCATTCCATCCATTGATGCCGGTGAATAAGGAAAGGGTAGTGTGTGCAAGGTGAAAGAGTAATCAGTAAAGGGCGTTCAATGACGCCCTTTACTGATTACTTTATGTTTTTAGAACATATAGCTCAGAGAGATCATCATGTTACGGTTCTTGTTATCTATGTGATCGGCGTTATCTATTAACCCCCAGTCATACCCGAAAGCAACTTGAAACTTTTTGCAGAATTCTACACCGAATTTCAACCCGAGACCGAGATCAAAACGTTTCATGCCACCACCATCTTCATCGAAAACATTATCAGATGCATCCGACGATTCAGCTCCATCTATCTTAACCTTACCAAAGAGACCGATAGCAACATAAGGACCTGCATTGCCGAAAACGGCGAAATTTTCATTCACTGTATATTTATAACCCATGTGTACGGGAATTTCTAAATAGCAAGGATTATACTTGATATCGTAGGAACCAAGATTAACCTTGGCACCTTTTAGTGACAGTAGGGCACCTAAATCCAAATATACTCCTTCGGCAATTTGTGGCAATCCCACTTCAGCCTTGACTCCGGCGTGGAATCCTACTTTGCTACTGAATGCATCTCCGGAAAAATTACTGGAGTTCATACCGAGCGTTGCCCCCCATTTGAGGTTCTCTTGTGCATTTATACTCGTGAAACTTATTGCCAATAATGCGAATATTACTAAAATCTTTTTCATGTAATTAAGTCTTTAAATTGGTTTATGTAATTGTAAATATAAGGATCAAGTATGTTGGAAGAAGGCGTTGGATGACGCCTTTTTCTTATTCCTGATATCGTTAGAACATGAGTCCTAAGGAAATCATCAGGTTTCTATTCTTGCAGCCCATCAATTCCTCAGCTTCAATAAATCCGAAGTCGTAGCCGATGGAGAACTGATACTTCTTACTGATTTCTATACCTGCTTTCAGTCCCAATCCAAGGTCAAAACGTTTGAATCCGTCATCGCCAAACACGTTCTCTGATTCGGAAACCTTGGAACCTCCATCTACCAAACTGCCGTCAGCTGTCATTTTCGCTTTACCGAACAGACCGATTGCAATGTAAGGACCTGCATTGGCAAACAAGGAGAAATTATCATTTACAGCATATTTATAGCCAATGTGTACCGGAATCTCCAAATAGTACGGGTTGATCTTGAAACTGGCCATACTGCCTGCTTCAACTTTGGCGCCTTTTAGCGAAAGCAGCGCTCCGAAATCCATATAAAGACCTTCCGTAAACTGAGGCAGTCCCAATTCAGCCTTAACGCCTGCATGGAAACCTACGCGACTGTCCAATCCGGTTACGTTGAGGCTGCTTACATTCATACCTGCCGTGACACCCCATCTGAGGTTATCTTGTGCGTTGATACTCCCTAAACCTATCGCCAATATGGCGACTAATGCTAAAATCTTTTTCATGTTAGTTAAGTAATTGCGTTGATATTTAAAAAACTATCGGGTGCAAATATATACATATATTTGTATTTCTTTGGAAAAACGAACAAAAATGTAGGGTAACCACTCTTTTTTAGAGTCGGATAGTACTAATATTGCGGAAGTATATACTAAATATTTAATTCTCAATAT